>Ga0209698_10000816_pt1 | contig 36087 bp, 39 predicted proteins | sample LitLauG_LLR_2012_FD_187203 | JGI IMG/M metagenome (GOLD analysis project Ga0209698, IMG submission 187203) | Freshwater sediment microbial communities from Pennsylvania, USA - Little Laurel Run_MetaG_LLR_2012 (SPAdes) (version 2) | ecosystem: Environmental > Aquatic > Freshwater > Creek >... | reverse complement strand
AGATTCAACAATTCCTCGGAGGCGCGCGCGTGAAAAGCGATATCGATAAACTCAGCGACCACGTCATCGTTTGCGGGTTCGGCCGCATCGGCGTGATGGCGGCCCGCGATCTGGCGGCCAGCGGCGCCGCCTTCGTGGTTTTGGAACGCGATGACAAGCGCTACGCCGAGGCTCGCGATCTCGGTTATCTGGCCGTTCAGGGCGACGCCACCGACGAAACCGTCCTGATCGCCGCCGGCGTCGCCCGCGCCCGCGTTCTGGCTACCGTGTTGCCGCACGACGCGGCCAACGTCTTCATCACGCTAAGCGCCCGCAGCTTGAACGCCAAGCTGCAGATCATCGCCCGCGGCGAAGCGCCCACCACCCAGACCAAGCTTATTCAGGCCGGAGCCGACAAGGTGGTTCTGCCCACCCACATCGGGGCCGAGCGGATCGTCGAGATGATCCTTTTTCCAGAAACCGCGCGGTTTCTCCATGGTTCGGACCGCATGCGCGACTTCGGCAAGATTCTGCGTGATTTGGGTCTGCAGATGGAGGTGGTGGTGGTCGACAAGACCGCCGCCGCCGGCCAGACCATCGAGGAACTGGAACATCGCGGCGCCGGCGCCTTCTTCGTCGTCCAGATCAATCGGCGCGATGGCGACAACATCACCCAGCCCCACCCCAGCACGGTGGTCGAGCGTGGCGATGGTCTGGTCGTGCTCGGCCGCGATGGGGGACTGCTCAGCGCCGCCCTGAGCGCGCCGGCGCCTCGGCCCCGTGCCGGACGAACGACTTATTGATCTGGCCGGCGCAAACATTGGCCGACGCCGCCGATTTGCAGGAACCCCTTAATTGTCTGGGCGTTAGGGCTGTGGCGACGTGGCCTTCGCCGCGTAACGGCAAACAGGAGAAACACGCATGGCGATCACACGCCAGGTTATCACGTCCCTCGGTCGCGACGGGACGGATTTGTTGGGCACCAAGAGCCTGGCCATCAAGATCGTCGACGAAAGCATTGTCTCCGGCTCGTTGCTCACCGTGGAGAGCAATCACTTCTGCGTGCTGAAATCGCGCGGCGCCGTGCTCAACGTCTATGAGACGGGGCAATATGCGCTGCAGACCCCCGACAAGCCGCTGCTGGGGTCGATCAACCAGAGCTTCTTCGGCGGCGCCTCGCCCTGGGTGTTCGAGGTCATCTATATCAATCGCGCCAAGCTGCTGATCCGCAGTTCGGGCATCGCCACCAGCGCCGAGATGGCCGAGATGGCCTACCAGGTCGACTACTACATCCATGTCGACACCCAACAGGCCGCGCTCGACCTGATCACGCACCTGCCGTTCAACGGCTCGGAGATCAACACCCAGGAAGTGGCCGACTATGCCGGTCCGGCGATCGAGCAATCGATCAACCAGATCGTCCAGGTCACCAAGATGGAGAACATCAACGAGCATATCCAGGAGATCCGCGAGCTGGTGAAAGGCCACCTCAGCGAGTTTCTGAAGACCTATGGCATCACCCTCAATGACCTGAAGGTGCTGATCCTGCCCAAGGACGAGCGGATGCGTCAGCTGATCTCGCTGCAGGCGATGGGCCTCACCCCGATCGAGGCGGTGCGCTATTTTCTCGCCTTGCGCATGGCCGACAAGGGCCTGGTCTCTGCGCCTAACGCCGCGGTCGGCCAGCCCTACAATATCGGCGGCGCGACGGGGTTCTACCGCCTTGAGACCGAGGTCGATCAACCGGTCAATACGCCGGCGCAACCGTCGGGATCCTCTGCGTGAGTGGATCGCCGTTCTACGACACAGACGCCCTGGGCGAGATCGCCAACAACCTGTTCTACGGTTGGGGCTATAATTTCTACCGCCTGGAAAACCAGCTGCGCGCCGATGACCAGATGGTTCGTTCGCGCGCGGGCCTGCTCCTCGGCCAGGCCCGCGCCAGCGTCGAACAGGCGGAAACGGAGTTCCGGCGCGAGCATCTGCCGGCGCCCACCCGGGCCAACCCCTATCCGGATCCGGCCGCGGTGGAACGCGCGCAGACTCTCGAGCGCGTGGTGCGGGCGATCGGCGCGGTAGCTTCACGGCTGCAATCTCTGCCGACCCCCGAGAACGATCGGATGACCGAGCGCTATCGCGGCGAGGCCGAGACTCTTGTGGCGCTGGGCGACTGCGACCGACGTCTGATCGGTCAGAGCGAAACCCTGCGCGCGGCAGTCGCCGGCCAGTCCGCCGCCGCGATTCTTGAGGGCCTCGCCCTCTTGAATGACGGTGTGGCCGCCCTGGAGGAGACGCTGCGCCAGCGCCAGATGATCCTCGCGTAGCGGATGGCTCAGGTGAGGTCCGTGAACGGGTTGAACGCGATTTCCCAAAGGTAGCCGTCGGGGTCGGCGAAATAGGATGAATAGCCGCCCCAGGACGCCTCGCGCGGCGTCTTGACCGCGCGGCCGCCGACCGCGACGACCTTTGCGAACAGCCGGTCGACTTCGGCCTTTGAGGCCACGTTGTGCGCCAGGGTGATCCCGCTAAAGCCGTGACCGTCGTCGGCGATCCCTGCGTCGGCCGCCAACGCCCCGCGCGGATACAAGGACAGCCAGGTCCCTTCCAGTTTGAACATCACATGCTCTTCGCCTTCGGTGTGGTTGTGCGTCTGCAAGCCCAACCCTTCACGGTAAAAGGCGAGCGACGCGGCGAAATCGCGCACACCCAGCGAGATGAGGCTGATCTTCGGTTTCATCGACGCCCGCCTTTCGTCGTCACTGGTCAGTTTTCGCCACATGGTGGGACCCACGCCTGATATCCTGTAGGCGGGACGTTGCGGCGTGGCGATCTGGCTCGCTCCACGCCGTCCGCGAAAAGATTGTCGGAGGAAGCATGGAAAATGAGACTATCACCCTCTGGCCGATCGGCGCCTCCGAGACCTTGCCGGGTGTGGGTCCCGAGACCGCCTATTTCGCGCCGACGGGCCTCTCGGCGGGCACGTCCATGCTGCGCAACATTTCCGACGCGACGCTCACGGTGTTCCAACCGGCGGCGGGCAAGGGCAATGGGACGGGCGTGATCATCTGCCCTGGCGGTGGGTGGCGCATCCTTGCCTGGACGCACGAAGGCTTGGACATGGCGGCGTGGTTCGTCGAGCGCGGCTACACCGCGTTTTTGCTCAAGTATCGCGTGGCGTCGACGCCGACCGATCCGGCCGCGTTCTTCGCGGCGATGGCGGCGGTCAATGATCAGTTGGCCGCACCCTTGCCTGCGGCCAAGGCGCCGCGCGACTTTACCAGCTTCGTCCGTGACCCGATTCTGCTGCGCGCCAGAAACCTTGCCGCCGTCGACGGTCGCCGGGCTCTGGAGATCGTGCGCGCCCGCGCGGCGGATTGGGGTGTCAGGCCCGATCGCATCGGCATGATCGGTTTTTCCGCGGGCGCCTTTCTGGTCGCGGACGTGGCCATGGACCCGCGCGGGCCGCAACCCGCGTTTGTCGCGCCGATCTATGGGGGCGAGACCCGCGGCGCGTCCGTCCCGGCGGACGCGCCGCCGCTGTTCACCGTGGTCGCCCAGGACGATCGGCTGCTGTTCAAGGTCGTGGAAGGCCTCTACGCCGACTGGTCAAACGCCGACCGGCCAGCGGAAATGCACGTTTTCGCCCGGGGCGCACACGGGTTTGGCATGATCCGGCAAGGCCTGCCTGTCGATCGCTGGACGGACTTGCTGGCCGATTGGTTGGACGACGGCGGGTTCGGCGGGACTCGCTGATCGCGGCCTCGGCGCGAGACGCAACGCCGATTTCCGCCCCTCGCCTGTAGCTATTCAGGCGTGGCCCCCCATTTGATGGTGGTCCCGTCGGATTTGTGCCGCCACCCCGCGCGGTCGATCAACGCCGATGCGGGACAGATTCCGGGTCAATCATGTCCAGGCTACCTCCGGCCCCTCCACGCCAGCTCGGCCCGCGATCGTGACCGCCCCCACCGCGATCGAAGCTCTCGAGCGGCAGAACGCCTACCTGAAACTGCGCAACGCCCAGTTGCAGGATGATCTGACGTCGCTCAACGCCGAGGCCGAGCGCCTTCGCCAGATCGTCGAGCGAATACACGGGCGCTCGGCGGGCGTCTCAAAGGGGACCGCGGGATGATGGACAAACACAAGGCCAAGATCGACGACTACCTCGCCAAGGCCGTTCATGAGTCCGGTCTGGCCCAGGATACCGGCCTGACGCAGGTGCGCGAACGGCATGAAGCCGCCGCCCTCGCCTGGACCGAATTGGCCAGGAGCGAGGAGACCATGATGCTGGCTCTTCGCGCGCGTTTGGACGCCCTCGGCCGGTTGCGGCCCCTAGAGCTGCCCACCGAGGCTGGATAAGTTCGCGTCAGGCGCGCCCTTCGACGCGGACGACAAACTCGCCGACATGCGCTTCCAGGATCGGCGTGAGGGCGACCGTGACGTCATGGCCCATGCCCGGCACAATGATCAGCTCCGCGCCGGGAACGCTGGCGGCGGTGTCCCTTCCAGCCTCGACGGGCACCAGCGGATCGTCGGCGCCGTGGATCACCAGCGTCGGCGCCCGCACCGTTTTCAGCATGTCATTGCGCGGGGGCGAGGCGACGATCGCGGCCATCTGTCTCGCGACACCGGTTGGCTCATAGGGGACGCGGTCGATATCGCGCTCGGCGTCGGCGCGGAGCTCGGCCTCCGTGGCGGGAAATCCCGGGCTGCCAATGACCCGCCATGTCTTCATCGAGGCCGCGATCCGGTCCTCGCGGCTGTCCCCCGGGGGCGGGCCCGCGAGGGCCGCCAGCGCCTCGGGGCGGCCGAGCGGCAAGTCACGGCGTCCGGTGCTGGACATGATCGACACCAGGCTCTTGGTCCGGGCCGGGTGTTGCGCGGCAAGAACCTGGCCGATCATGCCGCCCATCGACGCGCCGACGATGTGCGCGCGATCTATGCCCAAGGCGTCAAGCAGGCCGACCCCATCCATCGCCATGTCGCTCAAGGTGTAGGGCGTATCGACGCTCTGGCCGCTGATCATGGCGCCCATCAGAGCCGCCATGTCGGGCACGCCGGCGCCGGTGAAGTGGGTGGACTTGCCGATATCGCGGTTGTCGTACCGAATGACGCGGAATCCACGCGCCGCCAGTCCCTGGCAAAAAGCGACGGGCCAAAGGGTCAATTGCCCGCCCAGCCCCATGATCAAAAGGATGGCGGGATCGGTCTCGGCTCCGAAACTCTCATATTCGATGTCGATCCCGTTGGCGCGAACCTGCGGCATGAGTGTCAGACCTCCCTGAAAGAAGGCCCCACCCTTATAGGCCGGCTTGGATCATGCAAATGGCGCGCCGCGCGCGGGTGTCTCCGGGAACCGCGGGGTCAGCGTCACGGAGACGACGTCTCCCGCCGTGACGCCTGTCTTGCGGCGGATTTCGGCTTTAAGCGGCAGGAAAAAGGTCTCGTCCTTGGGAAACAACGATGTCGTGAACACGACTTCGCCGATCGCAACGTCCACCGGAATCATCCCCCAACCATAGCTGACCAGCCGGGAGGTCGCCCGGATCGCCTCGGCGATGGCGATTGGCGTCGGCGCAAAGAAATATGGCGAGGGTCCGCGCCAGTAGACCACCTCGGCCTCGAAGCTGAGGGATTTCATCGACCTGGTGTGCGAACCAAGAGCGCCGCCATGACGCCGTCATCCCGTGAGGGGTCTTGTTTCAAGGGGTCAGACCCACGCCAGAAAATGGGTTGGTCCCCGCGCCACCTTCAACGCCTAGCCCAGCCGCACCGAGGCTCCGCCATCGACCGGCAGGATTGCGCCGGTAATGAACTTGGCTTCGTCGGAGGCCAGGAACAGCGCGGCATAGGCCGTATCCCAGGCGGTGCCCATCTTGCGCCCCAATGGCACGCGGGCGGCGCGAGCGGCGCGGACGGCCTCGACCGCTTCACCCCTCGCCTTGGCGATGCCCTCGATCGCCATTGGCGTGTCCATAAGCCCGGGCATGATGGCGTTGCAGCGGATGTTGTGCCGCGCCTGCGCCGCCGCTGTGGATGTGGTCAGCTTGTTCACGCCGGCCTTGGACACCTCATAGGCAATGATGTTGGCCGGGGCGATCGCGGCCAGGGATGAAATATTGACGATGACGCCGCCGCCTTGCGTGCGCATGGCGGGCAACACGTGTTTTATGGTCAGCCACATCCCGGTCAGGTTGACCGCCAGAATGCGGTCCCAGGCGGCCTGGTCGGCGGCATGGATCGGTCCGTCCCCCTCGCCCACGCCGACATTGTTGTGCAGGATGTCGATCCGTCCAAGCTTGGCCTGCGCCTGGGCGATCAAGGCCTTGCATTCAGCCTCGCGCGTGATGTCGGCGCCGTGGGAGAGGGCCTCGCCACCCTCGCTCCGGATCATCGAGGCAGTGTCCTCGGCCCGGGCCAGGTCACGGTCGACACAGAATACACGCGCGCCCTCGCGCGCGAACAGCAGGGCGGTGGCGCGGCCGTTGCCGATCGTGGAGCCTGGGGTCTGGCCCGCGCCGACGACGATCGCTGTCTTGTTGGCCAGGCGTCCGCTCATCGCTTGGGCAGGTCCGCGAGAAAGTCCAAAATCGCGGCGTTGAAGGCTTCCGGCTGGTCAATATTGGCCGCGTGACCAGCCGCCGGGATCACCACCTTGCGCGCGCTGGGGATCTTGGCGGCCATATAGTCGCTGGCCGCCAGGAAGGGGGTGTCGTCGGCGCCGACCACGACGATGGCCGGAACCTTGATGTCCGGCAGGCTGTTGATGACCCGCGCATCGCGCTGGGTGAGCATGCCACGGGCCGCCCGCGCCAAGCCGGTGGCGTCGCGGTGCTGGGCCGTGCGCATCTCGACGCTGCCCCGCGCCAGATTGCCCAGGCCCTGGGTCTCATAGCGTTCGGCCGTCTTGAGCGCCGTGGCGTTCCATCCCTCCCGCGGCTCGTCCTTCTTGTAACCGGGCCCGGTGTCGATGATCAGCAGTGCGCGGGTCCGCTCGGGGTGGGCGAGATGAAAGGCCATCGACATATAGCCGCCCAGCGACAGACCGCCGATCACGGCTTCGTCGGCGCCGACGGCGTCGAGAATCGCTGCCATGTCGGCCACGGTCGCTTCTTCGCTGTAGGCGGCTTGGTCGGTTGGATAGTCGCTCGCTCCATGCCCGCGCATATCCCAGGTGATCAGGGTGTGCGCCTTGGACAATGGCTCTATCTGGCCCGACCACATGCGCGAAGTGGCCGAATAGCCGTGAGTCAGCAGGACGGCCGGGCCGGACCCGTGCGCCTCGTAGTAGAGTTCAACACCGTCGCGATTGAGCTTGGGCATGGTGTCTCCTCCGACAGGCGCACGGGCGCGCACAGACTTCTGCGCGCATCTGGCGGCGTGGGCGGGCCGTGGTCAAGTCGTAACCGCCGGCGCATCGCCGGTGGGTAATGTCACGTCGAACGTTGTGCCGACCGGTCCACTGTCGAAGAGGGTCAGGTCGCCACCGTGACCCCGGGCGAGTTCGCGCGCGATGGCCAGGCCCAGACCCGCCCCACCCCGCCGCGTCGACCCCGCGAAAGGCTGGAACAGATTCTCCCGAGCGCGCTGCGGCAGTCCAGGGCCGTTATCGGTTATGCGGATGCGCTGCGAACGCGCGTCGGTCGACACCGATACGGTGACCAAGCCTTGGGCGTCTCGTCCGGAGGCCGCCTCGATCGCCTCACGCGCGTTGCGCAAAAGATTCAGCAGAATGCGATGAAGTTGATCCGGGTCGGCGAGGGCCTGCAACGACGGATCGATCTGATTGTCCAGCCGCACCCGGGTCGGGATGAGTCCGGCGTCGTCAGCGGCCATTTCCACGGCGTCGCGCAGAGGCAGCATCCTCTTGGCCGGCAGGGGTTCCTCGGCCCGACCGAAGGCCAGCACATTGGAGGCCAGAACGATGGCGCGATTAAGCGCGCTCTCCAGGCGCGGCAGCGCCTGGGCTACCTTTGGATCGCCCGATTGCGCCAGGCGCTCCGAGGCCAGTTGCGCGCCGGTCAGCATGTTGCGCAGATCGTGATTGATCTTGGCCACCGCCTCGCCCAGCGCCGCGAGGCGGGCTCGAGAGGCAAGGGCGGCGCGCAGATCCGCCTGCATACGGCCGAGCTCCGTCTCGGCCCGCCCGATCTCGTCGCGACGGCCGGATAGCGGCAAGTTCGCCTTGGGGTCCGCCGGGTTCGCCCTGAATCGTTCCATGGAGAGGGTGATGCGCCGCATCGGCCGGACCAACAGCAGATTCAGCGACAGATAGACCACCAAACCCGCCGTCACCGACGTGAGAAGGCCGATCGCCAACAGGCGTTTGAGCTGGCTGAGCAATTCCCGCTTCAGGGGCGCGTCTGGGGCGACGAATTCCACAAACTCGGCCTCGCGAAAGCGCGGCTTGGCCATGACCCGAACCATCCGGTCTTCGGGCTCCGCGAGGATCTGGAACGGGTCGATCCAGGAAGGATCGGCCTGGCGCATGTCCAGGAGGTAGGGCGCGCGGGCCAGGCTGGGCGCCTGGAGGATCAATCGGCGCTCGTTTCGCACCTGCAGGGCGACCGATACGATACCGGCGCTGGAGAGAAGGCGGTTGCGCACGCGTTCGGTTACATATCCTCTGGGCGCGGTCTCCTCAACCAGAGACGCCAGTTCAGCGGCGCGCAGGCGGTCGTATAGCCACCGCGCTTCGATGGCCGCCAGGTTCGGCGGCAAGACGAACAGGTTGGCCAGGCCGACAAGGAACACCGTCAGCAAAAGCAACCTTGCCGACAGGCCCTGAAACCAGGAGGCTCGGCGCTGGTCCGATTGTGCGGGCTGTTGCGGGGGCGTGGGCTCCGCCATGTGAATGGGTTACCGTACCGGGCGGCCAACGGCAACGCGGCCGCGGCCGACAGGTCGGCGGATCATCCGGCGCCGACCGCGGACCGAACGTCAGCGAACCCGTCCGCCCGCAGCCTGGCGGCCAGATCCCGCTTAATTTTTAGGACCAGCCCGGGGCCCCTGAAAACCAACGCGGAATAGAGTTGCACGGCCGCGGCGCCCGCCCGTATTTTGGCGTAGGCCTGCGCGCCGGACCCGACGCCGCCCGCGCCGATCAAGACCAGCCGATCGCCGGCCGCCCGGCGAAACTCCGACAACAGCTCGGTTGAGGGCCCAAACAGCGGCTCACCGGAAAGTCCCCCTGGCTGTTTGGCGAGAGGGCTCAGCAGGGACTCCGGCCGGTCTATCGTGGTGTTGGAGACGATCAGGCCGTTCAGTCCGAACCTGACGGCCGCATCGACGATGTTCTCGACGTCGCCAGCCTTCAGATCCGGGGCGACTTTGAGAAAGATCGGCCGATCCGCACCAAACGCGGCGACTGTTTTGCGGCGGACTTCGGCGACGCCGCCGAGCAGATCCTCAAGGGCGCCCTTGGCCTGCAGGTCGCGCAGGCCAGGCGTATTTGGCGAAGACACGTTCAAGGTGAAATAGTCGGCGAGTGGCCAGAAACGCTCGACCCCTCGCGCGTAGTCGCCCGCGCGGTCGGCGGAGTCCTTGTTGGCGCCAACGTTGGCGCCGACGACGCCGCGCCTGGGACGCTTGGCGAGCGCCGCCGCGAAGGCCTCGTGGCCGGCGTTATTGAAGCCCATGCGGTTGATGACCGCCCGGTCGGCGTTCAAGCGGAACAGACGGGGTCGGGGATTGCCCGACTGCGGCTTTGGGGTCGTGGTGCCGCATTCGACGAAACCGAAGCCGGCCGCGAGCATGGCGCCGGCGACCTCGCCATTCTTATCGAAACCGGCGGCGAGGCCAATGGGATTGGGCAGCCGCAGGCCCGCCACGTCGGTCGCCAGAATCGGGCCGTCCGCCGCCAAGGCGCGCGGACCCAGTCCGCGCTTGAGCGCTTCGATTGTGAGGTGATGGGCGTCTTCCGGATCCAACAGCCGGATCGCGGGCGTCGCCAGATCGTGGAGCAGACTCAATCGTCGAGCTCGCCCAACATGGGGACGCCGCTAGAATCCAGAGGCGCGGATCGCGATCGGGCGACGGCCGAGACGGGCAGCTCGCCATAGAGATGGGGAAACAGGTCGCCGCCGCGAGACGGCTCCCAGCGCAACGCGCCTTGAATCAGATCCGCATCGACGGTGAGCAAGACCAAATCACCCTGGCCAGAAAAATGCCGGCGCGCTGTTTCCCGCGCCTGCCCGGCGGTTGAGAAATGAATGAATCCGTCCGCGCGGTCCACCGCTGAGCCGGCGTAGACTCCGACGGCGCGGGCGGCGTCCCACTCGGCCGCGTTCAGGATTTTGTAGATGGGGTTCACGTCTCCGCCGCGCCCTGAGCGGCGAGGTGCGACCACCTTGGGTCCGCGTCGTCCCGACCTGCTGGGTGAAATGCGCCTTCCAGGCTCGTCGCGCGTCCGGCCTTGATCTGAAACACCACCGCCGCCCCGGTCGGCAGTCCCTCGGCCAACCGCTTTGCCAATTTCCGATCGATCCCGGCCTGTTCCGCAAATGCCTGACACAGCTCCTCAAGGCCGGGATTGTGTCCCACCAGCATCACCGTGTCGGCGTCCTCGCCAACCTCCGTGACCGTGTTGATCAAGGTGTTGATGTCCGCCAGATAAAGGGCCTCAGGAAACGTTGCGCGGGCGGCTGGGAAACGCCCAGCCGCGCCCTCCCAGGTCTGCCGCGTGCGAAGGGACGGGGAGACGAACACCAAGTTCGGCGAGAAACCGGATTGCGCCAACCACGCGGCGGTCTCGGCCGATTGCGCCCATCCCTTTCGCGCGAGCGGTCGTTCGCGATCGCCGCCCTCGGGGCCGACGGTTTCGGCCTTGCCGTGGCGGAAAATGACTAAGCGGCGCATGACCCGGTTCTTTCTGGTTCGAGGTGACTGTCTATCCTTCCGAGCCCGGACTTGGCCAGAGAGGCCCTCCATGGTTAAACCCGCGCCATCAACGGAGACGCCCATGCCCAGTCAGTTGCCCGCCACCGCGCCTGAAACGGTCGGCGCCGCGTTCGCCAAGCTTAACGCCATGACCGCGCCCACGATCGACGACTTCAAACTGATGGTGTTTCTCGAAGCCTATGCCGAGAGCGCCTACCAGGAATTGGCGGTGACGGCCCCTGGGGACGAGATTCGCGATCTCCTGCTCGCCAACGGCCGCGAGGAAATGGCCCACGCGCACCGGGTCGCCAAGGTCATCAAGCAGCTGACCGGCGAGGATTTCCCGCCGCCCGCGCCCGAACACAACCCCTTTGTCCGGCCCACGGGCGCGGTCCTGACCCGTCAGGTGCTCGAGGGCCTGGTGCAGGCGGAGAACAACGGTAACGATCTTTACGCCGCGTGGGCCGACAATACCGCCGACGCTCAGGCGGCGGCGTGGCTACGCCAGAACGGCAAGGAAGAGATCCGTCACGGCGAGCGCGCCGCGCGGGCGCTGGCGCTGATGGGCGGGTGAGGCGCGGCGCCAGTCGCTCCGGGGAACGGACATAGCCCGTGGCCGCTGATCCAGGTTCGCCTGCCGCCGAGGCGCAATATCCTTGCCCGGACTTAGCGGCGTGCATCGACTTCTTCGTGAACCGGCTGGGTTTTCGGATTGCGACGATCTTTCCGGCGGACGCCCCCACGGCGGCCAGCCTCGTCGGGCACGGTCTACGCATCCGTTTGATCCACGGCGGCGCCGCGCAGGGACACATCAGACTGCCCTGCGCAAAGCTGCCAGGCCCGGCCGATCGCATGGTCGTCGCGCCCAATGGGCTGGTCGTCGAGTGGTTCCTGGCCGATCCCCCGATCGAAATTCCCGAGGGCCGCGCCGATTTTCTCGTCACGCACTCGGCCGACGGGCCGCGGCCCGCGCCCGGCCGGGCGGGCATGATCTATCGGGATTTGATTCCCGGCAGACAGGGCGGGCGTTTCATCGCCTCGCACATCCAGATTCCGGATGGCGGACCGGTGGAAGACTGGGTGCATTTTCACAAGATTCGGTTCCAGATGATCTTCTGTCGCCGGGGTTGGGTGCGCGTGGTCTATGAGGATCAGGGCCCGCCCATGACGATGCACGCGGGGGATTGTTTCCTGCAGCCGCCTGGCATCCGGCACAGAGTCCTGGAGGCGTCCCCCGGTCTGGAGGTGGTCGAGATCTCCTGTCCGGCGGCGCACGAGACCCTGGCGGATCTTGAGTTGGTCCTGCCGACCGGACGTGTGTCGCCCGAACGCGTGTTTGGCGACCAGGTTTTCTTGCACCACGTCGCCGCGGCGGCGCCCTGGCGGCCATTCGAAACGGGCGCATTCGAGGCGCGCGACACGGGCATGACCGCGGCCACGCGCGGCATGGCCGATGCCCGCGTGCTGCGTCCGGGCGTGACGAACGCCGCCGGCTTCGCGCCGCATGGCCACGAAATCCTGTTCGGCTTCGTCCTGGAGGGCTCTGTCAGCCTTGAATGCCAGGGCCGGCGCGCCCTCGGCCCAACGGACGCCTTTGTCATCCCGCCGGGGGTCGCGTGGGGCTTGAACGATGGCTTCGCCGACCTCCGGATTCTGCTGGTGACGGTGGGTTAGTGCGGTCGCTGCGCCTGATGGCGCGAGTTCCGCGCCCGACGTCGCTTCCACACCCAATAGGCCAGGCTCAGCGCCGTCAGCCAAGGGACGCCGACGATCCAGGATAGTCGCCAGTCTTTGTCCAAGCCCATGGTGATCAACACCGCGGCCAAGAGAACGATCCCGGCGATCTGCATGCAGGGATACCCGGGCATGCGGACAATCAAGGTCGCGGGATCGGTCCGCCGACGAAAGGCGATATGGCTGCAGAGTATGAATATCCAGGAGATAATGGACCCGAAGAGCGCGATGCCGAAGAGGTAGCTGAACGCGGCGGGTGTGAGCTTGGAGACGGCCGCGGCCATCAGAATGCCGGCGCCTGAGAGCAGAATAGCGGGGACCGGCGTGCCGCTCTTGCTCAGTCGGCCCAGCCATCGGGGCGCATATCCACCTCGCGCCAGCGAAAACAACATCCGCGAACAGAGATAGAGATTGGTGTTCATGCTGGAGAGCGCGGCGGTGATGACCACGAAGTTCATCACCCCGGCCGCCTGGCGCACTCCGGCCGCGTCGAACACCTTGACGAACGGGCTCTCGGCGAAGGTCTTGGCGCCGACCTCGGTCCACGGGATCACGGCCAGGACGACGGTCAACGCAAGGACGTAGAACAAGAACAGCCGCAGACCCATGCTGCGCAGGGCGGCCGGGATGGCGCGGGCTGGATCGGCCGCCTCGCCCGAGGTGACGGCGATCAGCTCGATGCCGGTGAAGGAAAAGATTCCCATGATCACCGCCATCCAGACCCCGTGCAAACCCTTGGGCAGAAAACCGCCGGGCAGGCCGACCAGGTTGCGCACGCCGGTTCCGGGCCCCCCGACACCGATGATCTGCGAGAGGCCGAGCACGACAAAGACAACGATCGCCACGACCTTGATCAGGGCGAACCAGTATTCGAATGAGCCGAAGTCCTTCACCGACCGGGCGTTGATCGCCAGCAGGGCGACGGCGAAGCCGAGCGACCACAACCAGACGGGAGAGGTTGGGAACCAGAAGGTCATGTAGACCCCGACCGCCACCGCCTCGCCGCCCACGGCGATGATTTGCTGCATCCAATAATTGTAGCGGACGACGAACCCCGCCCAGGGATTGAGATAGGTCTCTGCATAGACGCCGAACGAGCCGGCGGCGGGGTGGGCGACGGCCATTTCGGAAAGACTGAGGATCATCACCAGGGCGGCGAACCCGGCGATCACATAGCTTATCAGCACTCCGGGCCCGGCGTAGCCGATCGCGAGACTCGAGCCCGCGAAGAGGCCTGTGCCAATCGCCCCGCCAAGACCGATCATTACGATCTGGCCCCGCCCGAGGGTCTTGCGCAGGCCCCTCTCCTGGTCCGCGATGGTCTCGGCGCTGAGCGCGGGCACTATCGGATCAATGCCCCGAGGACCTCACCGAACCGGGCCACCTCCTCCAGTGTGTTGTAGTGCAATAGGGAGGCGCGGATGGCTCCGGTTTCCAGTGGCAGACCCAATCGTTCCATGAGACGCGGCGCATACATGTGGCCATCGCGGATGCCGATGTCGGCGTCGGCCATCGTCTGGGCGGCGTCGGCCGGCGTCACCCCCGGCAGGCTGAAACAGAAGGTCGGCACGCGGGTGTGGGCCAGATTGGCGTTGGCGACGCCATGGATCCGCGCGCCAGCATCGCTGAGCACAGACAGCATTGCGCGCGAGAGCGTGCGTTCGTAGTCCTCGATCGCGCCCAAGGCGGCGACAATTCGTCCCCGTGGCGATGTCTCAAGCGGCGCCACGTCCACGCCCAGGCTTTCGAAGTAGCCAACCGCGGCGGCCATGCCGGCCACATTCTCGAACACCAGCGTGCCGGCCTCGATCTTGTGTGGCGGCGCGTCGGGAATGAATTCCTCGCGAAACGTGGGCAGGCGTTCGAGGGCGGCCCGCTTGCCCCACAGGAACCCCATGTGCGGGGCGAACGCCTTGTAGCCGGAGCAGACCAGATAGTCGCACCCCCAGGCCTTCACGTCGATCAGTCCGTGGGGCGCGAAATGAACGCAGTCCACGAAGGCGTCGGCCCCGGCGGCATGGGCGGCGGTCGCCGCGGCGGCGACATCGACCCGTGTGCCCATGGCGTGCGAGGTCGCGGTGAACGCGACCAGCCGGGTTCGGTCGGACAAGACCTTGACCAGATCCTCGACGTGCAAGGCTTTGTCCTCGCGCATGCGCCACCAGCGGATTTTCGCGCCGGTCTTCGTCAGCTCCTGCCACGTGGAAATATTGGCGTGGTGGTCCATGTCGGTGACGATGATCTCGTCGCGCGGCGGCGACAGGGTCTGGCCCAGCGCGAGGCTGACCAGCCGGATGAACGAAGTGGCGTTCATGCCAAAGGCCACTTCGTCGGGATCGTCGGCGCCCACGAGGCAGGCGACCTTTGAACGCGCGCCGGCGATCATTTCATCCACCGCCATGCTCATGGCGTAGCGCGCGCCGCGCTGCACGTTGGAGTCGAGGAGTTGGCGAGCCACGGCGTCCAGCACGGTTTGGGGCGCCTGCGCCCCTCCGGCGTTGTCGAAATAGATGAACGGCGCGGCGCGGGCGATGGCCGGGAAGCGATCCCGCACGGACTTGATCGGGAACGGCGTGGCTGCTGGCGCATGAATGTCGGGCGGCATCGTACTCGTATTTCACGAGTTTCGAGGTCTGGCTATCGCGATCCGGGGACTCGCCTTGTTCGCCTACGCGCCATAGATCACGAAGGCGCCCCAAAATCGCGGCGCGCTGAAGGGTATCGCTGTGGGATCGTCGTGGCTCGCATCGGCCAGCGCGTCCAGCAACAGAGTTTTCTGGTCGGGCGCCAGGCTCCCGGCCGCGCCTTTGGCAACTATGTAGGCTCGCAGGTCACTGGCGCTGGCGGTCTTCAGCCAGAGTTCGGCGCCGCGCAGCGCCTGGGCGGGGCGCTGGCGACCTGACAGGTGCAGATCATAGAAGCGACTCATCAATAGGGTCGTGGAAAGATCGTTCACTGGCCAGAGAGAGGCTACCACACCGGCGGCGCCGGCGAAGAGGAACCCTGTGGGAAGTCCGGTGAATTCGTCGGCGTTCTGAACCGTATCGGAGAGTCCGGTGTCGCAAGCCGACAGCACCACCAGGCGAGGCGCGCCGAGGCGCCTACGCGCTTCCAGCAGATCGGCGACCCGCAATATCTGCCGGTCTGCGCCAATCAGGAGGCCCGACCCACGCGGGTCGCTCCAGTCGAAGCCGCCGTGGGTGGCGAAATGCCAGTAGTTGTGGCGGCCAAGCGCGCTCAAAAGCGTCTGGCGATCGGCCCCGTCCCAGGTCTGACGTCGATCCGCGCCGAAGTTCGAGGACACCAGCGCCCCCTCAACGGGGGCATAGGCCAAAGCGGCGCCAGAGGGGGGCCGCAAGAGGCCAAGGCTCGGTCTTGCGGAAACGCGGCTTCGCCCGCGCGCGGCGTCGAGAGCCGCGAGACTTGGCGCGAAGCTGATCTCATAGTCTTCGAGCAGGGTCTTGGCCCCTGGACCCCCAGTTGCCAGGCCCATCGGCAGAAGCGCCATGGCGCCGTCCGGCATGACGACCACCGGCGAGCCAGGAGCGACCCCGGCGAGCGAGAGGCCTTGGCGCACCGCCGAACCAACGATCTGATCCAGCGCGGGTTGAACAAGCCTCAGCCCGTGGTCGACGCCCGCGGCGCCGTGGGCGCCCCGCCAACCGATCGGTGAGTTGGCGCCCGCCTGACCGTTGATAACTGCGGCGATATGTTCACGGGTGAGGTTCGGGGCGTCGATCACCTGAACCGTGCCGCCCGGCGTGGCCACGAGGACGAGACCGCCGAACTCGGTTGTCACGGGCGCCACGAGGGCGCCGGTCAGGACCACCTGGTCGATGGCGGGCTGCGCCAGGGCCCCCCTGGCGCCTTTTTCGTAGAGCGCGCTGGCGCGCTGGCGAAGGGCCTCCAGCGAACCGACAGCCTGCGGGTCGGCGGCTCCGCCGGCCCGCGCCAGCGTTTCGAGGCCGGATTCCTCACTCTGAATTTGTCCACGAATGGCATGCAGTTCGGCGCGTTCGGCGTTTGTCAGGTCGAGGTCGTCCGCCGACAGCGATGTGAAGAGGAGGCGGGCTTTTCCGGCCGAAAGGCGGCTGAGCGCCCGGGCGCCGCCGCCCTGTTTCGCCGCGGCGAACGCGGCCAGCGCGTAGAGGTCGGCAGCGTCGGCCAGGACGTCTCGCGTTTGAGCTTCATCCAGACCCAACCCGATCTGGCGCTCGGCGGCCCGCGATGCGATCAAGAGCGCGTCGTCGGCCTCGTCGTAACGACCCAAGGCGATGAGGCTTGCGCCCAGTTCCCGCCCAACCAAGATTGGCCATCGGTCATTTAGCGGCTCGCCAAGCAGGGCCTGCCGATACAGACGAACAGCGCGAGTTAGACTGGCCTGCCGCTCGCCGCCCGCCTGACGCCGATAGATTTCGGCCAGGTGAAATTGCGCGCCTGAACGGAGAAATCCGGGAAGGTCCGCGATTGACAGCACCTGCTCGAGGGTGTCGATCGCGCGCCGCTCGGTCTCGGCACGTTCGGCGTATAGGGGCGCGAGGTTGATCATGATGCTCGCCCAACCCGTGGGAGAGGATTGTCGGGTGATCACGCCGGCGGCGGCCTCGTTCGCGGCGATCGCCGCGTCCACGTTGGCGACCGGGTCCCCGACGCGACGGTCCGCCAGGTGTGCGGCAAGGTTGATCTGGGTGGTCGCCCAGGTCGTCGGGTCCGCCGCACGTGACCGCGCCGACAAGGCGGAACGATCGGCTGCGATGGCCGCTTCGATGTTCTGGGCCCGATTGCCGCGCGCCCGATCGTGGTAGGCCCCTCCCAAGACAAGTTGGGTGCTCGCCCACGCCTCCCGAAGGCCGGCATGTTCCAAGACCGGCAGAGCCGCCTGGCAAGCGCTGATCGCCCGTTCGAGATTGTCGGCGCGATCCTGGGCGCGGCGGGTGAAATAGGCGAAACAGAGGTGACTCTGCGCGCGACCCCATAGCGGGTCGTCGACGCTTAGTTTGCCGATTGCGGTCGAATAGGCCGAGATCGCCTGTTCAGTGTTCACACTTTCGACGCCGATTCGGCGATTGTCATAAGCCTGCGCGAGCGCGAACTGGGCAGGGCCAACCGGCGTTTCGGGACGAGCGAGCGACCACTTCAGCGCGAGGATGCGCACATCGAGTCTGAATGCGTCGGCGGCCGAAATCTCGGCGTAGAGGGGCCTGAGACGGCCTGTGAGCGAGTGGAAGATTTGGACTTCGCGATCGTCGGCGAGCCGGTCGAGCGTAACCTGACCGCTGCGCGGGGAATGTGTCTTGTCCTGGTCGATGGTCGCGGGAACGAAGGGCCATAGATCACGAGCCGTCGGCGCCTCGCAGGCCGTCATATCGTAGAAAGGCGCGGCCCTCGAGCTGAAACCCGCGCTGATCTCGGCCACTTGGCGATTGACGCCGTCAAACACCTCGGCAGGCTTCTTGCCGACGCGGACGCCCAGGTCGACCGCCGTCCCGATCCAGTGCTTGGCGAAGCCGCTGACGGAACCCAAATCGTCCTTTCCGGGAGGCGGCAAACCGGCCATGGCAGCCGCCGCGCAGAAGGCGGCGCGGTCTCCATCGTCGGAAAACGCTGGCGGCGTCGGCGCTGTTCGCGCCGCGGCGGCGAGACCACATACAGCCAGGATTAACGCACCCCTGGCGACGGCGCGCGCGATCATGGCGCGCGGTGGAATACGATTGATCCGCTGTCCGTGCGGCAAACATAGGCGACGCCGTCGACTTGGAAGGGCGCACCCTCGGGCGTGTGAATCTTGGCGTCGTCGAGAACGGCGAACGCCTCCAGGTGATTGGGATCCAGCTGGCGACCGTTCTCTATCCAGGCGCTGAGATTATAGAGCACCAATTGGCGTTGTTCGCCAATGACCTGGCCGTGAACACCGATCAGGACAGGGGCGCCGTGCGGCTCCGCCAACACGATGTGGCCCATCGCCGCGGCGATCGCCTGACCGGCCAGCTCCGCCGTGGTGGTCGTGATCGATCCGGGGGTCTGATCCGGGTCGTGGGCCTGAAGGCGAACGGACAGGCGATCGCGTTCGTCGGCGATGGTGGAGACGGCTTGCGTCAGGGTCGCGGAGTCAGGCGATTCCTCCGCGATGGGAATGACGCGCGGGGGCGCTTCTTGGCTGAACGCCGGATCAGCGCTCACCAGGGTCACCAGCGCCGCGAAAACGACCTTCCAATCCATGCGCATCATCAACCTCCCGACCGCCTTGTGTGACAGGCCTTATAGGCTCTGACGGCCACAGATGGCTAAACAGTTCTGGCGCGGTTTAAGTCGCTATGGCGAATGAAGGCTGAATCAATCACCCCGCCGGCCGCGATGTGCTTTTGGCGGCGCTGGCCGCCGGGTGGGCCCTGTCGGCGATCCATCCGCTCCGTCGGTCGCGACTCATTCTCCTCGGGACGGGTGGCTTACCGGGCATATCCGACGAGACATGGCTCGCGTCCGTACGCCCGCATTTCACGGGCGAACTCTTTGTCGGGAGAGACCTGATGGAAGTTTAAGCTCCGCTCCGGCCGCAAGGCCGCAACGGAGCCTAGCGCTGGTCGGAGAATTTACGCCGGCTTCGCGCCTGGCGTACCGCATTTGACGAACTTGCTCGTCTTGGCGTCGCGGCACTGAACAGGCTTGGCCTTCGCCTTGGTCGCCGCCGCCATCGCGGGCGCCACGGCTGCGTCACACTTCGTGAATTTGCCCTTGGCGTCCTTGCAGCGGGTTCCGGCCGCGGCGACCGGGGCGGGCGCAGCCGCCGCGCACTTCATGAACTTGCCCTTGGAATCCTTGCACCGCGCCGCCGGGGCGCCCGTCGACGTCTTGGCGAAAGTGGGTGTGGACACGCCAAGCGTCAGGATGGCGGACAGAGCCAGGATTGAAAAACGCATACAACGACCTCCCAGATGGATGAGGCTGACGAGCTTACAGATGTTCGTGTCTCTCGCAAGGCGGTGGGATGCGTTCGCCACACGGTCGTCCTGATCCCGCCGAGCGCGACACAGGTTGGAAACACACCCGACATATCTATCGCCTAAGTTTGGTGAGGGGCAGCGGACGCAAAGGCTTGCCGGACCATGGCTCTCAATTCCCGCAACGGCGCGGCGTCATCAAGCCGCGACGCAGGCCCCGGCGATCGGCCTTTCTCGACCGCCATGTTCACCGGTGGAAACATCGTCGTGTTCCTGATTCTGGCGGCCAGCGTCATCCTCGCGGGGGTGCTCTACAGCCAGGGCTGGTAGAGCGTTCCGGGCGCCGAATCCTCGCTTGTCGAGGGCCCCGTGGCGGCGCTGGCGGCGAGGGGCGATGAGCGGCTATAGAGGTCCCGGAGTGGCTCGGGGGAATCCTTCCTTGAGCATGGAGACGGTGACATGGCCCGCGTGCATTGGCTGTTCTTAGGTCTTGCCCTTGCCGGGTTGGCTGCCTGCGGAAAGGTGGGGTCCCTGGACCAGCCCGCGCCACTCTATGGCGAAAAAGCGAAGGCCGAATATCAGGCCCGCCGAGCCGCCGAGGCGGAAGCCGCCAAAGCGGCCAAGGAAGATGGTCAGCCCGAGGCTCTGGCGCCCGATACGCCGCCGGTCCCGGGAGCGGCTTCGGCAGGGCCGGACCCGATTCGCGAAGACCCCGTGCAAGGCATGCCGGTCGGCGCCAATCCGCCAGGCCCAGGCAGTCCACCGCACTAGGGCGAGCGGAGATTTGGCGTTAGAGCCAACGGACTGCCAATCTCGGCTAGACGCGCTTTTGGCGCCGGATAATCACGATGAACCATTTCGAGGCGCGCTTGGGCCGCCTTTTCTGCGAGGACGTCGATCTTGTGGCCCTGGCGGAGGCGATTGGCACGCCGGCCTACGTCTATTCGTCGGCGACCCTTGAGCGGCACTATCGTGTGTTTCGCGACGCTTTGGGCGCCTATCCTCGACTTGGCTCGCCGCGAGTGGCCTTCGCCGTCAAAGCGAACTCGAACATTTCGGTCATTGCGACCCTCGCGCGCCTGGGAGCGGGCGCGGACACGGTTTCAGAAGGCGAGATTCGTCGGGCGCTCGCCGCGGGCGTCGCGGGCCGCGACATCATCTACTCGGGGGTTGGCAAGACGAACGCCGAATTGGCTTACGCTCTGGACGTCGGAGTTGACCAGATCAATGTCGAATCCGAGGCGGAGCTGTCGCGGCTGTCGATGTTGGCGCGCGGCAGGCCCGAACCGGCCGGCGTGGTGATCCGGGTCAATCCCGAGGTCGGCGCCGGCGGTCACGCCAAGATCACCACGGGGTCCAGAGACAACAAGTTCGGCGTATCCCTGGCCGAAGCCGAACGACTTTTCACACTGGCGACGAATGATCCAGGTCTGAAGGCGCTTGGCTTGGCCTGCCATATCGGCAGCCAGATTGTCGACCTGGAGCCCCTCGCCCAAGCCTATTCGCAAATGCGTCGCCTGGTTGAGAGATTGCGCGCCCAAGGCCAGACCGTGCAGCGGCTGGACCTGGGCGGAGGCCTGGGAGTGCCCTACTTCAATCAGCCCGATCCACCCACCCCGGAGGCCTTCGCGGCGATGGTCGACAGGGTGGTCGGCGGCTTGAACGTCCAGCTGGCGTTCGAACCTGGCCGCGTGATCTGCGCCAATGCCGGGGTGCTGATTTCTCGCGTCATTCACGTGCACCAACGCCCGGAGGGTCGGCGGTTTCTCGTGCTCGACGCGGCGATGAACGACCTCATCCGACCGGCGATGTACGACGCCTATCATGACATACGCCCCTTGAACCCGCGGGCGGGCGCCAAACTGACCTACGATGTGGTCGGTCCCATCTGCGAAACGGGCGACACATTCACCCGAGATCGCGAACTCCCGCCGCTCGAGGCCGGGGACTTGGTGGCCTTCATGAGCGCGGGCGCCTATGGCGCGGTGATGTCCAGTGAGTACAACAGCCGCCCGCTTGTACCGGAGGTGTTGGTGCGCGGCGGGCAATGGGCGGTCGTAAGGGCCCGCCCTAGCTATGAGGCGATGTTGGCCAGGGAGGCGACGGCGCCCTGGCTCGCCGACGGGGTCAAGGCTCCGATGTAGGGTAGGCCCCGAAAATGGCCCGCATGATCCATTCCATAGCCGACGAGGAACGCGTCGGGCGCTTCCCAGGCGACAAAATCGGGTGTGGGCGCGCGCGGCTTCGGCCAAGGCTTGCGCGCGAAGACCGCTGTCAGAACCTCTGAAGCGCCGGCCTCGCGCACATGCGTCACCGCTTCGGCGAGTGAGAGGCCCGTGTCGAAAACATCGTCGATAATCAGCACCTGTCGCCCGACGACGGGACGTTGAAGGCCGGCGCGAACCTCGCACCGGCCGAGGCTTCTTTGGGTGTCGCCGTAGGACGAAAGCCAGAGCGCATCGAAGGCGACATGACGACCGACCCTCGCCAAGGCGCGGGTCAGATCCGCGGCGAACCAGAGGCCGCCCACCAGCAGAGTGACGGCGATCGTGTCGTTGTCGATCCGTGGTGCAATTGCGGCCGCTAGATTGTCGACGCGCTCCAGCAGGTCGTCCTGAGCGAGAATGACTTGCAACGGGGGCTCCGCGCTAGACATGCGGCGCGGCCGCCGGCTTGCTGGGCGCGCCCATGCCGAATTGAGCGTATATATCGGCCGCGCCGGGCACATAGGTCGCGATCTCGGAGCGGAAAGCGACCGCGGCGGATCCCAGCATGGCCAAGAGCAACAACAACACCAGCAACACGGTCAGGGGCGTCGAGGATGGGCGCCGTTGCCGGCGTGGCCGCGCGGTTGGCGGGGGGAACATTGGCGCTGCATCGCCCGGGTTTTCGGGCGCAACGCCGCCAAATCGTCTTTGACGCTCGCCGGCGAGGCCAGGTTGCGGTTCGATATCCGTGCTCGCTTCTGGTCGCCTCGCGGCCGGCCCGATAATCGACATGGCTGGGGGCGCGTTGGGCTCGGACCCGCCGCCCTCGGGAGCCAGGGCGGCGCGGATTGGCGACGGCGCCCGATATAGGGCCAAGTCGGGGTTGGGCTGGATCTCCTCCGCGACCTCCCTGGCCTCGTCCGCAGGAGCTTGGCGGGGGGCCCGATACAGGGCTTCCTCCGCTGTTGGGCCCGCCGCCACTGGGTCCGGGGCCATCGCCGCCCCACCGTCGACGCCAGACGACGCTGGCCGCGGCGCCGGCAGTTCCACCGCCGGCTCGGGAGGAACCGTCAGACCAAGGCCGATACCCGGAGCGGGCTTGACGGCTTGGGAGAGTGGCGCGGTCGGTCGGGGCGACGCATCCTGAACGTCCGTGTCCGGCGTTGTGTCCGAACCGGGGATGACGCGCCACTTGTGGCCACACGCCGCACACTGCACGCGCCGTCCGCTTGTCCGCACCTCACCGTCTTCCACCAAATAACGGGTGGCGCATGTCGGACAGGTCACTATCATGGTCGAACTTGTACACCTCGACGAGTTTAGCCCTAAGGGGTCGCTGATTATCACGTCCGTGTCTAGAACGCCGTCCGCTGGTTCGAACGATTCCCCTGTGGGTGACTTGGGCTCTGGCGCGATTTTAAGCGCCCGGCGCGTGCGCACTCGACCCGGGTCGACGCCCGTCGCGTTCGTTTTGAGGCCTGGCGATCTTCTGGTCATCGCTGGCCCCGCCGGCGTCGGCAAGACGGGGTTGCTAGAGACGATAGGCTTGGCGACGCCCCCACCGCGCGGAGACATCGAACTCTTCGAACACGATTTGAAGGACCTGACCCGCCGCGAACAACTGGCCTGTCGCCGGCGCATGGGTCTGGTCTTCCAGACGCCCAGACTCATCGAGGACGCTTCGGCGCGCGACAATATAACGCTCGGTGCGCTCGCGGCCGGTCGAACCGCGGACGAGGTCGGCGACGATGTCGACCAGTTGATGGCGTGGGTCGGGCTGACGGCCTTGGCCGATCGCGCCGCGCAGGATCTCAACGATGAGGCTCGCCGTCGCGTCGCCATGGCTCGTGCGTTGGTAAATCGCCCTGAGCTCATCGTGGCCGACGAACCGGCTGGTCCCGACGGATCGGCGGTGCTGCGGATGCTGGTCGAGGTGAACCAGGCTGGAACGGCGCTGCTGGTGGCGACCCGCGAGCCATCCCAGGTCGATCCGTCCAATGACAAAAGACGTGTAATTGAACTTGCCCCTCCCTTGGCCGGGTCGGAACCGGGGCGACAATCGGCATGAGTCGCGGGCTTGGTCTGGTCTCGGGCGGGGCCGGTTTGCGCACCGGAGTCGAGCTTGTTGTCACAGCCCTCGCGTCCTGGGTTGGGGCCGTGGCCTTGGTGGCGGCTCTTGCCGGTGGGACACCGTCAACGGACACCGCTCCGGACGGGGGCATGGTCGTGCGCATCTTCGTGGCCGGCAAGGGACTCGAGAGTGGGGACGCCGGGGCGGCGCGATTGATGGAGGCCGCGCGCGGGACGCCCGGCGTAGGGGACGTCAGGCTGAGCTCGCCTACCCGCGGCGAGCAGGACGCCGCCCGTGATCTTGGGCTTGTGGACCAGGGTCCGCCGCCCACCGGCCCGCGCCTTGTCTCAATCCTGCTCACGCGCGCTGATCCCAGCGTTGTCGCCACACTGGAAAGGCTGCCGCGCCAACTGGCGATTAACGCCGTGACCCGCGATCCCAGCCGAGCGCTCGGCGGTTTGTTTCCGGCGCAAGCTTGGAATTTGGGCGTCGCCGCTTTGACGGCGTGCCTGTGCTTGGGTCTGGCAGGTGGCCTCTCGCGGATGCGGATCCGCCACCTGTTGCGAAGCCAGGCCGCGCGACTGGAGCTCCTGGGCCGTTTGGGCGCGGACGAGGCGCGGCTCCGCGCGCCGTTTCAGCGCGTCGTTACGGTCGGGGTCCTCATTGCATCAGGCGTCGGCGCGACGCTCGCGGTCGGCTCAGTGTTTGGCCCGGTGGCCGCGCCTGTCAGTGAAATACTCGCAAAAACAGGGATTTCGATCGATGTTCCCCTTCCGTGGTCGGGGCTGGCGATCCTGGCCTGGACGCCCATTTGCGTGCTGTTTTGCGCGCTGCTGTCTCGCGGCCCCCTTAACTCCGCCCTGTCGCGCTTGCCGTGAAACTCCTGGCGACACTGATGGTGGCGCTGGCGATCCTGCTGGCTGGTCTGCTCGCCTTCGCGGATCGCGTGGCGCGTTCAACCCCGGCCAGCGCCGCGACACGGGCGGATGGCATCGCGGCCCTTACAGGGGGCTCGGACATTCGACTGCGCGTCGCCACAAGCTTGCTTCAGTCGGGCATGGGGCGTCGTCTGCTGCTTTCAGGGGTCAACCGCAGCGTCACCCGCGCCGAGATTTGGCAGGTTATCGGCGCGGCGAAGCCCGTATTCGATTGCTGCGTCGATCTTGACTTCGCCGCGACCGATACGATCGGCAATGCGCGCGAGACCGCGCGATGGGCGCGTGCGATGGGCTACCACAGCCTGATCCTGGTCACGGCGGACTATCATGCGCCCCGTGCGACGCTTGAATTGAAGGCGGCGGCGCCCGAGATCAACGTCTCGGCGTTCCCGGTTGCGACCTCGGACCTCGACGCGGCGCATTGGTGGCGCACCTCGCTTGGCGCACGACGCATGATCGGGGAATATGGCAAGTATCTCGCGACGCTCGGTCGACGGAGCCTGCTGGGTTTAGGCGCGCGCGACCGGCGAGGTGAGGAACCCGCCAACCAGGACACCCGATGATGTTGATGATGGCGCGTTCGCTGGTCTTCGTGGCCCTGTTCTATCTGATATCGACCATAACGGGTCTGGCTATGACGCCGCTGCTATTGGCGCCTCGCCGCTGGATGATTGTGGCCATGGCGGTTTGGTCGCGTGTCGTCATCGTACTGTTGAGGTGGATCTGCGGGATCCAGGTCGAATTTCGCGGCCTTGAGCACCTACCAAAGGGCAGGGCCCTGGTGGCGGCGAAACACCAGTGCATGTTTGACACCATGGCCCCGCTCTCGATCTTTCCAGACGCCGCCTACGTAATGAAGCGCGAGCTGCTAAGAATCCCGTTCTACGGATGGTGGTGCCGCAAGGCCGGCATGGTCGAAATTGATCGGCAGGGAGGCGCCAACGCCCTTCGCCGCCTCGTTCGAGATAGCCGCGCGCGGCTTGAAGAACCTAGGCAGCTGGTGATCTTTCCAGAAGGCACGCGAACGGCGCCGGGCGTGAAGACGCCCTACCAACCCGGCGTGGCCGGCCTTTACCGCGACCTTGGCATCCCCTGTGCGCTCCTCGCGACGAATTCCGGGGCGCATTGGCCGCCCCATGGGTTCATCCGAAGGCCCGGTCGCATCGTCTATGAGTTTCTGGAGCCGATCCCCGCCGGCCTGCACAGGGCGGCTTTCATGCGCGAGCTGGAAACCCGGCTGGAGGCCGCCTCTAGCCGCCTGCTGGCTGAATGACCTCAGGGGCGCCGCCGATCTCGATCCGGGCCACGCGTTCCACCAGCGCCGCCATCGCGCGATCCTCGATCCCTTCGCTGCGCAGGTGAGCGACCAGATCGCGCAGATAGTCGATGTTGTCGCCGGAGAGCCCTCGCGCGCCGGCGATCAGGCGGGCCTGGGTCTCCAGGTCCAGGACTCCGGCCCACTGAGGGTGCGCCTTGTCAGACAGGAAGGTGGTCGCATCAACCTTGCGCCCATTGGCGAGCCGCACCGTGACCCGTGCTTCCACATAGGTTTCGGTCGGCTGTTCGCGTTCGCGGAGATAGGCGAGCACATCAGGCCATCGCCGCGGCGAGATCCGATAGGCCACGCCCCGCACCGAACCGCCGTCCGCCAGTCCCAGAACCAGACCTGGACGGGCGGGTGTACCGCGATGATGAACGGAATAGATGCAAAACGCGCGTCGGCGGCCCTTCAAGACCGCGGAGACGCGGGAAACGTATTCAAACCCGGGACGCCACATAAGCGAGCCATAGCCAAACACCCACGGGCCCTGTTCAGAGTCCGTGCCTGGCCAAGTGTCCGACTGCGTGTCCATCCGCCGTGTCGTGCCGCAACATGATCGATCGGGAAAGTCCTTCGGCCGCGCGGGCCGGTCGCTGGCCGCTCGTTTTGCCCTATGTCCTCATCGCAGGGCTGGCGGTCGCGTGGGGCTTTGGTTGGTTCTGGCTCAGGGACGCGGCCCTGCACGCGATGGACGCCGGCGTTCGCCAGGCCGCGGCCGAGGGGCACGAGATTACATGGACCGGTCGTTCGATCGCGGGTTTTCCGTTCAACCTGGATCTGCGCCTCGCCGGGCCAAGGTTCCGCGATACATCAGGTTGGGCGGCTTCGGCCCCGCGCCTCGAAGCCAAGGCGTCCGTCTTCTCTCCCGGCCTTTGGGTGTTCGTCGCCCCTGACGGCGTCACTCTGACGCGGCCGGGGCGGGGTGATGTGCAGATCAACGGCACGGTACTCAGAGCCAGCGTGTCGGCCTGGCGCGACCAGCCGGCGCGGATCGCCGTCCAGGGTATGGGCGTCAAATTCGTCGCGGTCCCCGGCGCCCGGCCGCCATCGATTTCCGCCGCCTCGGAACTGCACATCCAGACCAAGGCGGGGCCGGATCACCAAGGCGCGGTGTACGTCGAGCTGGATGGCGTTCACCCCGCCGAGGGCGCCAAGCTGGCCAGAATCGGCGCGGGGTCAGCGGTAACTTTGATCGCGGACGGCATATTCAATCATGCCGATGCATTGCACGGCCGCGGGATCGACGACGCGTTGCGGCGTTGGCGAAACGCCGGGGGCGTTATGAATCTGCGGGCGCTCAGTCTTCGCGCAGGCGGACTTGAGATGGTGGCGACAAGCGGATGGCTCGGCTTGGATGCCGGCGGGCGAATTACCGGCGCCGCTCCAGTGCGCCTCACCGCCGCGGATCGGGCTTTGACCGTGCTCGGCGTCGGCCCGGCTGGACCTGGCGCAACTCAGATCGTTGCGCGCGACGGCGTGACCACGCTGGGCGGAAAGTCGATCGGTCCGGCGCCTCGCATTTATTGACAAGCCGGTCGCGATCATCGCCATAGCGGCGCATGGCAAACCCACCCGATCGGCCGATTCCAAGGCCAGGAATTCTTGACATCACGCCCTATACGCCGGGCAAGGCCACGGTCGAGGGCGTGGCCAATCCCGTCAAGCTTTCGGCCAACGAAAACATCCTTGGATGTAGCCCACACGCTCGCGCGGCGTTTTCTGAAACCGCGAAAAATCTGGCGCTCTATCCAGATGGCCGGGGGACGGCGCTGCGGGACGCCGTCTCTCAGCGCTACGAGATCGAGCCGGAACGGATTATCCTCGGCTGCGGCACCGACGAAATCTTCGCCGTCTTGAGCCAGACTTACCTCCAGGCGGGCGATAACATCGTGCAGGGTGAGTTTGGCTTTGGCGCCTACGCCATCGCCGCGCGCGCCAACCAGGCGGAACCGCGTTTTGCCAAGGAAACCAACCACCGCATCGATGTCGACGCCATGCTCGAAATGGTGGATGAGCGCACCCGGTTGATGTTCATCGCCAATCCCGCCAACCCCACGGGCACTTTTCTTTCCGGCGCTGAGATCGAGCGTTTGCATGCGGCTCTGCCCCGCCATGTCATCCTCGTTCTGGACGGCGCCTATGCCGAGTTCAACCGTGAGCCGACGTTTTCGGACGGGCTGGATTTGGCGCGCGGCGCCGACAACATCGTGGTTACGCACACATTTTCCAAATTGCACGGCCTGGCCGCGCTGCGGATCGGCTGGGCCTACGCGCCGAAGGACGTCGTCGACGCCGCCGACAGAATCCGCCTGCCTTTCAACACTTCAATCGCCGGTCAGGCGGCCGCAATCGCCGCGCTTGCCGACGAGGATTTTCAGGAGCGGTCCTACCAGCATGTCGCTCAGTGGCGATCCTGGCTGATCCAGCAACTGGGAGGCCTGGGCCTCGATGTGACCCCATCGGCCGGCAACTTCATTCTGGTCGGATTCGCCGGCCGGGACGGAGCCATCGCCCGAGCGGCCGAGGCCTATCTAGCAGCGCGGGGACTGATCGTGCGCGGCGTGGCGTCTTACGGCCTGCCCAATCACCTGCGGATCACGATCGGATTGGAAGAACACAATCGCGCGATCATCTCGGCTCTGGAAAGCTTCCTCAACGATTCGCATCGATGACGGACGAACCCATCTACGACAAGATGGCGCTGATCGGTTGCGGCCTCATCGGCTCATCGCTGGCCCGCGCCGCGCGCGAGACCGGAGCGGTCCGCACCATCGCGGTCCATGACGCCAGCCCCGAGGCCCGAACGCGGATTCGCGCGCTTGGCATCGCCGACATCGTTGAGGATGACGCCGCCGCCGCGGTCCGTGACGCCGATCTGGTCATGTTCGCCACGCCGCCATTGTCGATCGGCCCCGCCGCCGCGCGGGTGGCGCATGCGCTGAAACCGGGTGCGACGGTCAGCGACGTAGGTTCAGTGAAATCGGCGGTCAGTGAAGCGCTACAGGCCGTGGTTCCCGCGAATGTCTTCGTAGCGCCAGGCCATCCGATCGCCGGCGCCGAGACGTCCGGACCGGACGCCGGCTTCGCTTCGATGTTTCAGGGCCGCTGGACCATTCTGACGCCGATTCCCAGTTCCGACCCAGGCTATCTGGCCGCGGTCGATCGGCTCGCCCGATTCTGGGAACGGCTCGGCGCTCAGGTGGAGCGGATGGACGAGCGGCACCACGATCTGGTGCTGGCCGTGACTTCGCACCTGCCCCACCTGATCGCCTATAATATCGTCGGCACCGCGGCCGACCTTGAGGAGGTGACGCGCGGCGAGGTGATAAAATACTCCGCCGGCGGATTTCGCGATTTCACCCGCATCGCCGCGTCCGATCCGATCATGTGGCGCGATGTGTTTCTGGCCAACAAGGACGCCGTGCTGGAGATGCTAGGTCGATTCACCGAGGATCTTCAGGCGCTCTCGCGGGCGATCAGGTGGGGCGAGGGAGATAAGCTCGAAGAGCTTTTCACGCGTACGCGGGAAATCCGCCGCGGCGTGATTGATGCGGGTCAGGAGACCGCGGAACCCGACTTCGGCCGAAGGCGGCCGCCCTCCTGATCCGACCATGCATCCGCGCAACCTGATCGTCGTGGGTATGTGGGGGGTGTCGGCGGCCATGGCCGTCGCCGGATCGCCCACGGGCGACAACACGCTGAAGACGCCGCCGCCAGCCCCGGCGCCGCCGACGTCGGAGGTGACTCTGCCGCCTCCTTCGGCGCTCGATCCCACCATCCAGGTTCGCGCGCCTTTGAGTGGAATGCCGGGAACTGGCACGGCGTTCTCAGTTTCGCCCGCCGGCGTCTGGTTGACCGCCCGCCATGTCGTCGAAGGGTGCGCTCAGGCCGCGATCGCGGTCGACAAGGGTCAAGGCGTGGCCGCCGAGGTCCGTCTTGTGCCGCGCGCGGAGACCGCGATCCTGATCACACAGGGCGGCGCGCCGGCCTTGAAGCTGGCGACGCCTTACCTGATGCGACGAGGCATGGCGGCGTTCGACATCGGCTATCCGAGAGGTCGGCCGGGGGAGGTCGTCACCCACCTTGTCGGGCGGGAGAACCTGCTCCTGCGCGGTCGCCATACCCGTCGCGAGGCCGCGTTGGCCTGGCGTCAGAGCGTGGCTCGGAGCGGGTCCGCCGCCAATCTTGTCGGCTTGTCGGGCGCGCCCGCGCTTGACGGAAACGGGGAGGTTATCGGCATGGTCTTCGCCCAGGCCCGACGGCACGGCCGCCTTTACACCACGACGACCCAGGCCTTGTGGGCGGCCCTGAAACGCGCCGATGTCGCGGTTCCAGGCGACGCCGAGGCTTTGCCGCTGACCGGCGCCACCTACCAATCCACAGCATCCACCCTGCGGGACGACCTGCGCATCGTGCCGGTGATGTGCCTCGGTCGCTGAACCTCTGACCGGCGGCGAGGAGCGTGCGTGCTACGCCGAATCGGCCTCCAGCGCGCGGATCAAGACTTTGCGGAAAACAGATGGAAGGTCGCCGACAGCCCGTTCCACCGGCGTCCACTCAAAATCACCGATTGGCGCATTGATCGCCAGAAGTCGAACCGAGAGCTCGAGCGAAAAGTGCGTGAAGACATGATCGACGACACCGACGTCTCGCCATCGGCCGGGAAATGGCGCGTGTCTCATGGCGTCCCGCGAAGGCCAGGCGGCCTCACGCCATGGTGTGCCAGGCAAACCAAGCATACCCCCCAGAAGGCCCCTTGGCGGCCGGCGCAACAGTCCGGCCTGACCGGCGGCCAAGGCGACGAAAGCAACGCCCCGCCTTTTAGGTCGGGCCGCCTTGGCCGCCCGTCGCGGGTAGTCTTCGGGCTCGCCCGCCGTCCGCGCGGCGCAGGCGTCGGCGATGGGGCAGGCGCTGCAATCCGGTCCACGTGGGCGGCACACCGTCGCGCCCAGGTCCATCAACGCCTGAGCCCAGTCGCCAGGGCGCTCGGACGTGACGAAACGCGCGGCGTGCGACCAGAGCTCAGGTTTGGCGTCTGGAAGGGGAGCCTTCACGGCGAATAGCCGCGCCATGACCCGTTCGACATTTCCATCCACGACGTTGGTCGGCAGGTTGAAGGCGATCGCGCCGACCGCCGCGGCGGTATAGGGTCCGACTCCCGGCAAGGCGCGCAAGCCGGCTTCGCTGTTCGGAAACGCGCCTTTGTGGTCCGAGGCGATCACCCGGGCGCAAGCCAAGAGGTTGCGCGCTCGGGCGTAGTAACCCAGACCGGCCCAGGCGGCCATGACGTCGGAATCGGCGGCCGCCGCCAGATCGCCGACCCGCGGCCAGCGGCTTGTGAATGCCAGGAAATAGGGCTCGGCGTGCGCCGTGGTTGTCTGTTGCAGCATGATTTCGGACAGCCAGACCCGATAAGGGTCCGGTGTTTCGCCGCCTGTGGCCCGCCAGGGCATGACGCGGCGATGCCGGTCGTACCAGCGAAGCAACTTGCGTCGGATTTGCGAGACGGGCGCCATGCAAGGCTCTATACACGCGAGATGGCTCGCCGCCTTCCCAGCGCCCAGGAGACCGTGCAGATCCTCGCGGCGAAACGCACCCGCCGCGCGCCCGGCCCGCCGCCGCAAGCAGGCCGCGCCGTCGCCAAGATTCTCAAACCTCTCGACGCGCGGTACGGCCAGGGCGCCGACGGTCTGATGAGCCGGTGGCGCGAGATCGTCGGCGATGAGCTCGCGTTGCGCACCGAGCCCAGCCGGTTGGTGCGCAGCCGCCTGGGGGGCGCGGCGCTGGAGCTCCGCGTCGCCGGGGCGATGGCGACCATCATTCAGCACCGCACTCAGGACATCCTTGATCGCGTCAATCTGTTTTTGGGCGCGGGCGCCGTCGACCGCATCCGCATCGTGCAAGGCCCATTGCGCGGCGCGGCCAAGAGGGCGCCAAAGGCGCGGCCCGGGCCGGCGCGGCGTCTTGGCGCGCCCCTCGACAGTTCGGCGGAGGCCGCCTTGGCCGAAACTCTGAGCACAGTAGCCGACGAGCGTCTGAGGGGCGCCTTGCTGCGGTTGGGCCGGGAAGTGCTGCGCGCGAGGCCGGTGATCAGGTCCCTTGCGCCGGCGCCGGAGAATGAGCCAAAAGCATCGCGATGACCGGGCGCGCGTGCCTGTACGCCGCCGCCGATGCCGATGGTCAATGAGAGGATTGGAATCGATGGCAAAGCTCGCGTCGTTTGCCTTGGGGCTAGCGCTGGCCGCGTCCCTGAGCGGCTGTGGCAAAACGGGGGGCGCCGCCGCGCCCTCATCGAACGACATGGCGATGGGATCGCCGGCGGCCAAGGTGACCATGATCGAGTACGCCTCGGTCGCGTGCCCACACTGCGCCCGGTTCGACATGGAGGTCTTTCCGGCGTTCAAGGCCAAGTATATCGACACTGGACAGGTCAGGTACATCGCGCGGGAAGCGCTGACGGGCGATCCTGCGATCGCGGCGGCTGGTTTCCTGACCGCGCGTTGCGCCGGCAAGGATAAGTATTTCCAGGTGGTGGACGCGATCTACCACTCACAGCAGGAAATGTTCACAGGCGGTGATCCGCATTCGGTCTTGTTGAATATCGCGCGAACGGCGGGCATGACCGATGCCCAGTTCGAGACGTGCATCAACGATCAGAAGGCTCTTCAAGGCATCAACGATCGATGGGAGCAGTACTATAAGCAGGACAAGATCACCGGCACGCCGACCTTCGTCATCAATGGCAAGGTGTACGACAAGGGCGAGATGAGCCTGGCCGAACTGGACGCCGCGGTGGCGGAGGCCAAGGCCGGAGCCAAGGCCAACTCATGATCGTCCGCGCGCTCAGAGCCGCGGTGGTCAGAGCTGGCGCGATTCTGGCGCTGGGCCTGGCGATGGCGCCGCCTGTTGGCGCCGACACATTGCCGTCGGACATGACGCTCGGCGATCCGCAGGCCAAGATCGTGGTGATCGAGTACGCGTCCGTCGGTTGCCCGCACTGCGCGGCATGGGCCAATGACGTTTTTCCCGAATTTCGCAAGAAATACATCGACAGCGGCCAGGTCAGGTTCGTGTTTCGTGAACTGCTGACCGGCAATACCGAGTTGGCCGGCGCCGGCTTCCTGATGGCGCGGTGCGCCTCGCCCGATCGGTATTTTCAAGTGGTCGACGACATCTTCGCCAGCACCGACACCCTGGCGCGGGACGGCCTGGACGCGCTGGCGAAAATCGGTGAACGCGCTGGCCTGACACACGAACGCGTTCTGGCCTGCATACAAGATCAGGACGCCCTCGCCGCGCTCTGGAAGCGCGCGATGGACATCGCCCGGGACGAGAAAGTGAACAGTACGCCCACATTCGTCATCGGCGACCAGAAGCTGGAAGGCGAGCAATCGTTGGACGAGCTGGACGCGGCCATCGCACGCGTTGGCAAATAGCCGACAGCGCGGTGCATTTTTCTCGCCTCAGGCTCTCGGGATTTAAATCCTTCGTCGAGCCCACCGAGTTCCTCATCGAACCTGGGCTCACCGGTGTTGTCGGCCCCAATGGCTGTGGCAAGTCCAACCTTCTTGAAGCCCTGCGCTGGGTCATGGGCGCCAGCTCTGCCAAGGCCATGCGCGGCGAGGGCATGGACGACGTGATCTTCGCCGGTTCGGGAGATCGTCCGAGCCGGAACTTCGCCGAGGTCAGCCTCACGATCGACAACCAGGAGGGCAGGGCGCCGGGCCAATTCGCCGCCCAGCCGGTGCTTGAGGTCACGCGCCGGATCGACCGCGGCGAAGGATCCACCTATCGCGTGAATGGCGTCGAAAGCCGCGCGCGCGACGTGCAACTTCTGTTTGCCGACGCCTCGACGGGCGCGAATTCGCCGGCCCTGGTCCGCCAGGGCCAGATTTCCGAGCTGATCGCCGCGAAACCGCAAAACCGGCGGCGGATTCTTGAGGAAGCGGCGGGGGTGTCCGGGCTCTATGGCCGACGGCATGAGGCGCAGCTGCGCGTCAAGGCGGCCGAAGCCAATCTGACCCGTCTGGACGATGTGGCTCGTGAACTCGAATCCGGTCTGGGACGGCTCCGTCGCGAGGCGCGGACGGCGGCGCGCTATCGCAAATTGGCGGCGGATATTCGCGGGCTTCAGAGCGCGCTGCTCTATTCTCGCTGGGCAGAGGCGAGCCGGACGGTGGAGGCGGCCGAAGCGGACGCCACGGCCGCTCGGACGGCCGCCGAAGCCGCCACGCGGGTGGCGGCGACGGCGACGACCACGGCCTTGCTCGCGCAGGAGTCTCTGCCTGCCCTTCGCGACGAAGACACCGCCGCCTCCGCGGTGGTTCACCATCTGGATATTGAAATCGATCGCCAGGACCGCGCCTTGGCCGACGCCCGCGCCGAGGTCGAACGCTGGAGCGGCGAGTTGAAGCGTATCGCCGCCGATGTCCTGCGCGAGGACCAGACCGCGGACGACGCCTCGCGTATGCTGGCCCGGCTGACCGCCGAGATCGCTCAGGTCGAGGCCGACATGGCCGCGGCGCCCGAACGGACTCCGGAACTGGAAGCCGCCGCGCGGCAGGCCGACGAGGCTTTGAGAGCGGCGCAAGGGGTCTTGGAGGCGGCGGCGGCCGAACAGGCCGCGCGCCAGGCCGAGCGTCGTGCAACGCGCGAGGCCGTGGAGGCGGCGAAGGCGCGGCTGGCGCGCGTCGATCAGGCGCTCGCGACAGCCGAAGCCGAGCGGCGGTCGCACGGCGCGCCTGATCACGCCGGACTCAAGGCGCTGGAGCAGCAGGCGCTCGCCGCCGAGGCGGCGCTGAACAAGACGCGGGCGGACCTGGAACTCGCCGAACAAGCGCGTGGCGAGGCCGGTAAGCAAGAGAGCGAGACGCGCCACGCAGCGCGCGCGCTTGAGGACGCCCTTGGCCGGCTTGCGGCCGAAGCCAAGGGTTTGGCCAGTCTCGCCGCGCCGACTGAAAAGGCCCCATACCCAACCGCGTTGGACGCGGTGCAACCGCAGCCGGGCCTGGAGGCTGCGCTCGCGGCGGCGCTCGGCGATGATCTGAACGCCGCGCTGGACGCCCGGGCGCGGAGCTTCTGGGCCGGCCGGGATTCGCCCGCGCCGGCGTGGCCAAAAGGCGTCACCCGTCTGGCCGATGGAGTGAAGGCGCCGCCCGAGCTAGCCGCGCGGTTGGCTCACACAGGTCTTGTCGCGCCGGAGGACGGCGCGCGCCTCCAGGGCCAACTGCCGCCGGGGGCGCGTTTGGTGTCGCGGCAAGGCGACCTTTGGCGTTGGGACGGGCTTACGGTCACGGCCGCGGCGCCGCGTCCCAGCCAGGTTCGGCTGGAGCAGCGCAACCGCCTCACGGCCCTGGCCGACGAGATCACCGCGCTGCAGCCCGAGCTCGCCAGTGCGAAGGCGGCGCACGCCGCCGCGGTTGCGGCGCAGTCGAAGGCCGATCAGCTTGTCCGCGACGCACGAAGCCGACCCCGCGACGCCGAACTCGCCCTGGCGCGGGCGCGCGACCGTCTCGAGCAGGCCCGACGGGACGCGGATCGGCTGGAGGCACGCATTCAGGCCCTGGATGAGACGCTTGACCGATTTCGTGGCGAACAGCGGGAGGCCGCTACCGCATTTGAAGCGGCGCAAGCGCTCGCCGCCGCCGCGCCGGAAGACAAGATGGACGGCCAGTCGCTCGACGCGGCCCGCGCCGCCGCGGCCCGGGCGCGGGAGGCCGCGTTCGAAGCGCGCGCCGCGGTCGACCGGGAAGTCGCGGTTCGCGGCGGCCGGAAGCGGCGCTTAGAAGCGCTGCAGCGCGACCATGCCGAGTGGAGCCGTCGAAGCCGCGCCGCGAACCGGCCAAGTCGCGTGCTGGTATCCGGCACGAAGAACCCGCGAAACACGTCGCTGTGGCGCCGGAGGGACGCCAGCTCGTCGTCAACGGAGCGGGGCTCGGTTTCCCACCACTCCCGAAACTCCTTGAACAGATGGCCGATGTTGACTTCGTCCTCGGTGCGATAGGTGAGGTAGTGGTGTAGGAAT
>Ga0209698_10000815_pt1 | contig 36090 bp, 31 predicted proteins | sample LitLauG_LLR_2012_FD_187203 | JGI IMG/M metagenome (GOLD analysis project Ga0209698, IMG submission 187203) | Freshwater sediment microbial communities from Pennsylvania, USA - Little Laurel Run_MetaG_LLR_2012 (SPAdes) (version 2) | ecosystem: Environmental > Aquatic > Freshwater > Creek >... | reverse complement strand
CTTGACGTTCCCGATATCCGGGCGGCGGTCGAACTGAATCAGCGCAATCCAGCGAAAGCAATCCAACTCCTGCAAGCTGCGACTCCTTACGAGATGGGCGTCGATGCCGTTCCGAATTACCTCCGCGGTCTGGCCTACCTCCAGACGAAGCAGGGAACCGAGGCCGCGGCCGAGTTCCGGAAGATCCTCGATCAACGCTGGGTCAGCCTGCGCTACGCGCTCCGTTCCTGGTCACAATTGCAACTCGGCCGCGCCCTGGCGTTGACAGGCGACAACGCGGGCGCCCGCACCGCCTATCAAGACTTCTTCGCGCTCTGGAAAGACGCCGATCCGGGTATCCCCGCCCTTAAACAGGCCAAGGCAGAGTACGAGAAGCTGAAGTAAGCGTGGGTAGAGACGGGCTCGCCCCGTCTCCAGACGCGGCAAGCCGCGTCTCTACCCGACGCTCCAGCATTTCACTCTTCAGCTGGGGCGGAGTGGAGCGACCCGAGCTGGGCGGAACCACGAATCAACGACTTACCGATAGTATCAATAAGTTATACCAAGATTCAACCACTTGAGAGCTGCGTCCTCCCTTGGGTCGTGATGGCATCAGCGCGTGGGATGCCCATTGCGAGCGTTCTGGAGCCCGTAGGCGCACGTTTGAGAGTCGGGTGGACCCTTGGCTCGTCCGATAGCGCCCCGGTCTTCCTAGGGGCCTTGTATGCGTATTGGTTATCTATTGGCTAATACGAGAAGCAGGGGCGGCCTCTGAAATCTGAGCTCGGTTGACCCCAGATCCGCGCCTTTGGTTCCAGCCGCCGCGAAGCTGGTATGCTGGCGACCGTTTCTCCGATCATCCCCGCACTCCTCGGAGGCCCCTATGAGTTTTTCCCGCCGCGATTTCCTGACCACCACCGCACTCGGCTCGCTGGCGCTCGGCCTTGAAGCCAAGGGACTAGACGAGAGTAAGAAAAACTCCCACCCTCCGGGCGAAGCCGGCCTGCTGCAATCAGCGACAGCGGCCGGTTCCGCGAAGGGTCCCATCCTCGTCTCGGCCTACATCGGGTTGCCCTACCTGGATCGTGCCTATGACCACCTCATCCACGGCGGAGATACTCTCGACGCCGCGATCCTGGTCGTCACTGGACCCGAGGATGACCCCAACGTCGACAGCGTCGGTCTGGGCGGCCTGCCGAACGAAGAAGGCGTCGTCGAACTCGATGCCTGCTGCATGCATGGGCCCACCCGCCGCGGCGGCGCGGTTGGCGCCGTGCGCAACATTCGCAACGTCTCCAAGGTTTCGAAGGCGGTGATGGAGCACACCGGCCACGTGATGCTCGTCGGCGAAGGCGCGGAACGTTTCGCGGTCGCCATGGGCTTCCCGCGCGAGAACCTGCTCACCGAACGCTCGCGCAAGGTCTGGCTGCTGTGGAAGGAGTTTCACTCCAGCCGCGATTGGTGGGGGCCGGGCCTCGCCGATCCAAAGTGGCAGGCGCCGGACTCGAAATCCGATGACGACTCCAAGCCCGACAAGCCGAAGTCAGAGCTGTGGCGCGAGCCCTTCCGCCAGCTTGAGGATCGTGCCGCCGATCTCGGTATTGCGCCCGAGTTCCGCCAAGCAGCCGTACGTCGCGTGCTGTTTCCGCCTACCGGCACGATTCATTGCTCGGTGCTCAGCGACAAAGGCGAAATGTCGGGGGTCACGACCACCAGCGGTCTGGCCTTCAAGCTTCCCGGACGCTGTGGGGATTCGCCGATTATCGGCGCCGGTTGCTATACCGATCAGGACGTGGGCTCGGCGGGCGCCACCGGCGCCGGAGAGGAGAACATCAAGGTTGCCGGCGCTCACACCATCGTCGAAAACATGCGGCGTGGCATGTCTCCAAAAGAAGCGGGCCTCGACGCGCTGAAACGCATCGTGCGCAACTACAACGGCGACATGAACCGACTGCGCTTTCTCGACATGACGTATTACGTTCTCCGCAAGGACGGTGCCTACGCCGGCGTCTCGCTGTGGCAAGGCTACAACCAAGGTACGCTCCACAGGATCGCTGTCCACGACGGCACCAAACGGGCAGAGAACACCGAAAGTCTGCTGAAGGGATACTCGCAGGCGTTCCCGCCTCCTCCGAGAATTCCCGACGAGTTGAAGAAAGATCCGGCGTTTGTGAACTAGAAGGCTAGCCGATAGCACGAAGCGCTGAGACCGTGGTTGCCGACGAACAACGAACAACGACCAACGACCAACGACCGATTTCTAAGCGAACCGCACCTTCACGTCCGCACCCTTCTCCAGATGGATGCTCTCGATGAAACGGACCCGGCCGGTTTTAAGGGTCATGATGACCGAGGACGTGCGGACACCTTCCCCGAAGAAGCGAACGCCCTTCATCAGCGCGCCGTCGGTGACGCCGGTGGCAGCGAAGATCATCTGGTTGCCGGGCGCCAGGTCTTGAGCCTCGTAGATCTTGTTCTTGTCCTTGATGCCCATCTTGGCGATACGCTCTTCGAGCTCCGGTTTGTTGATGACGAGGCGGCCCAGCATGTAGCCGTTGAGGCAGCGGACGGCGGCAGCGGTGATCACACCTTCGGGCGCGCCGCCGGATCCCATGACCACCTGCACGCCCGTGCCGATGACCGCCGCCGCAATGCCGGCGGAGAGGTCCCCGTCGCCAATCAGCTTGATGCGGGCGCCGGCCCTGCGAATGTCGGCAATCAGTTGCTCGTGGCGCGGCCGATCGAGCACGATGACCACCAGGTCATCGACGCCTCGTTGCAATCGCCGGGCGATGTTCTTCAGGTTGTTGGCGACCGGGGCGTCGAGATCGATGGCGTGCTTGCAGGATGGGCCGACAACGATCTTTTCCATGTAGCAGTCGGGGGCGTGGAGCAGTCCGCCCTTTTCGGAAGCCGCGAGCACAGTGATTGCCCCCGGAGCGCCTGTCGCGCAGAGGTTGGTGCCTTCGAGCGGATCGACCGCGATATCGATCTCGGGAACCTGGCGGCCGTCGGGAAACTCCGCGCCGACCTTCTCGCCGATGTACAGCATGGGCGCCTCGTCGCGCTCGCCTTCGCCGATCACGATGTTGCCGCGCATGGGCACGGTGTCCATGGTCTGGCGCATGGCCTCGGTCGCGACCTTATCCGCCAGCGGTCGGTCGCCCTGGCCCATGGTGCGGGCAGACGCGATGGCCGCTTTCTCCACCACGCGCAGGAATTCGAGCGCGAGGTCGCTCTCCATATTGACGCCGAAAGTCTTGACCTTCGCTTCCGGCCGGGTGTCGATCGCCATAAAAGTGCCTCCGGGGATGAAACCGGGTTGAGACTATACCGCTAACCGGGGCGGGAGGGAAAGGACGGGAATCACTACATGTCGCCCGTCCCTGCATCGTGGCGCGGCTTGCGCGCGAGGGGCGGGACAGCAAGCAGATTCCTTGATGCCGGGAACCACCGGTCGACCTTCTGCTACCCTCTCTGCCATGAGCAGCGAACGCAAAGAGCCGACCTATCTCCTCACTGACAAGCAAGTTGCCGACAAAAGCGAAATTGCCCGCCGTTTTCTCGAAACCCGCACGCGCCTGAATGTGAACGTCGAGAAAGCCGATAACTTCCTGGTCAAGCGCTTCTACAACATCGACCACAACTCCTATCTCGAGGGCGCAATCCCGGCAAAGTACAAGGAATTGATGGGGCTGGTGATCTCCGCAGGCCTGCGCTGTGATGATTGCATCAACTACCACATCATTCAGTCGTACCGTCTGGGAGCCACGCGGGATGAGCAGGAGGAGTCGCTGAACGTGGCCCTGGTGGTCGGTGGCAGCATCGTGATTCCTCACCTGCGGCGGGCCTACGAGTTGCTCACCGAGCTGTATGGTTAGGGCGAGCCGTTGTGGAAAGCAACGCGCCGTCATGATGCCGATATCTCGGCACCCGAGCTTGTTGCAATATACATCTGACCCCAAACATAACGCTGTCATAAGAGTGATACCGAAGAGTTATTGATTAAGATATCGTTGCGATAAATTAGTCGCGATAGGGTAAACATAAGCTGTGATACCAAGTACTATGTTACTTACCTAAGTAAGTTGCTTGTGTCCCAAATCACATTCCTCCCGGAATGGTCCTGCCAAGATGAGCTCATCGTGAGCTGATGTTTCCCCGCATTGGCTTCGCGACAAGCTGTGCGGGAGGTTCATCATGGTTGTCAAACTTAAACTTAGTTTTTACAAGCGACGTTGGGCAGTGTGCGCGTTCGGCCTGCCTTTGATAATGGCTGTGATCGTGATGGCGGGCTGCGCGGGAAATGCGGCGAAATCGATGGTTGCTGCATCCGGCGGCGTGAGCGGGAAGGCGGGAAGTGCCGCCGTGGACATGGGGAATCCGGGCTCGCTGCAGCTCCGGATCGGGGATGATCCGGCGACGCCCGATGGCCGAATTGTCGCCCTGCGGTTGGATATTCAGTCGATGAAGCTGTGGAATTCCACGGATCCGACGGTGAACCTCAGCTTCGATTTCGGCGCCGATCCGGTGAGCGTGGAACTGATCCACGAGTCAACCGTGACTGTTCCAATTTCCGACTCGGGTGCCAACCCGAACACGACCTACGACCGTCTCGACATTTCCTATGTCGGTTCGGCTGTTACCTTCATGGACATGCCGAGCGGTACTTTTTATAACCAGGAACTGGGTCCTCCGCCTGATCAGACGGTCAGTCTGTCTACGCCCGTCGCGATCGGGACCGACCCCATCATCGTGAACGTGAACGTGAATGTGCCCAGCTTTGTATCTCTGCCTCCGATTGGCAATTTTGTAGCGCGCGGGATCGAGTTGGGTAAGCCGAACGCGGCCCGGCCAAGGGCGTCGGGTGCCACGCAGGGGAGCGCGCAGATAACGGTCACGCAGGCTGCCATTCCCAGCGGCCAGGAACAGCCGCAGAACGGTCAGGTGCAGTACCTGGTTGCCCCGGTGACCAAGGTTGTGGGAAATGCGATCACCATCAAGCCCTCGGGCAAGTCGAGTTTCACCTTCAACACCGACGGAAACACCGATTTTGAGGGAGTCACTCTAGGGACCGCACCGGGGTTGACGGTGGAGATCAACGGTTCGACCCAAGCCGATGGCTCTCTGTACGCCGAGGAAGTCGAACTCGTGGACACCGGAACCGGTTCAGAGTTCATTGCTCTGGTAAGCAGTTGCGCCAACTGGCTGAACATGTCGCTGGTGGTTCAGGATGGAGTTGGGGCGGGCATGAGCCAGACCCTGGTCGGTAAGACGATCAACAGTCAGCTCGACGAAGCCAGCTTTACCGTCCAGTCCGGGATGATCGATATGACGGGCGTGACTGCGGTCTTCGACGGAGATCATGTTTTCCCCGGCCAGCAGGTGGAGGTGGAAGATATGACCGGATTGCAGACGGATCCGGACGGCACCGCCGGACTGGTTACCCCGTACATGGTGGAGCTGCAACAGCAGACGATCAGTGGCAAAGCCATCAATTACCCGTCGACTGGGACGGTCACATCGTTTGACCTGGTGCTACCCACCGACGGCAGCTCGCCGCTGGCTAACCTGAATCCTGGCCTGACGACGGTACACGTCATCCAGCCCTCGACCGCGTTTCCATCGGGCAACCTGCACCTGAATAACCAGAACGCCCAGATTCGTGGGTTGCTGTTCTGCCAGGACGATGCTGTAACTGGTCAGTTCTGCACGACCAAGGTCATGGTCGCTGTGAACATCACGAGCAGCAATTAGTCGTCCCCGCGCAGTGGGCCTTTCCCCTTTGTCTTCGGAGAAGGGAGGGACCCCACTGCAGGTTATTTGAGGGACGCCTCGGAGCTGAGAACGCCATAGACCTCGAGATCCTGAAACTGGTCCCACTTGCAGATGTGATGGCGCAAGCAGCCCTCATATCGCATTCCGATCTTCTGGAGAACGCGGCCTGACGCAGGATTTTCGCGCACGTGCTGGGCGTAAATGCGGTGCAGGCCCAGGGTATCGAATCCGTAAAGCAACACGGCTCGCGCGGCTTCGGTGGCGTAGCCCCGGCTCCAGTACGGAACGCCCAGCCAGTAGCCAAGTTCGGCGCGGCGGTGGTCGAGTTCCAGGCGCATCCCCACGCCGCCGCAGAACGCGCCCGTATCACGCAGCGTGATGGCGAAGCGCACGCTCTGGCCGGCGTCGGCATCGGGCTGACAGGCGGCGACGAAGTCCACGGCATCCTGCTCACGGTAGGGATGCGGAATGCGCAGCGTAGTGGCCGCCACCTCGCGCGCGCCTGCCAGGCGGACCAGGTCAGGCACATCCGCCGGCGAATAAGGTCGTAACACAAGATGAGGGGTGGGAAGGGTAGGTAGGTGCATACGTTCTGCTGACTCGATGTTAACGCACCGGGAGTCCAGCCGTGCGGTTCAGTGCAGCCAGCCCGCCTTCGGTGCCTGCCGGGTTTGCTTCCAGTGGCGGAGTTCGCTGAATCCACGCTCGGTTTCGTCGGGAGTGATGGCACAGTGGCCGTTATGCTTCACATACTGCTGGACGAACAGGTCGCCGGCGCCGGCCTCGCGGGCAACGAGCGAGTAGACGTTGGGAACGGAAGGCGGCACCAGGGGATCATAGGTTGTGTGGATCGCGAGCACCGGCCGGGTGAGATGGCCGGTCAGCGCCTGGTAACGCTGCAAATAGGCAAGTGCGCCCCGATCGGCGGCGTAACGCTTGACGCCGTCGTTGAGGGCGTTATCGTCGGCGGTTCCGGTGTAAATCGTGTTGCGATTGTCGAAGGGATTGCCGCCCGCCCGCTGTTCGATGTCCTTGAGCACGTAGGCGCCGAACAGAGTGATGCTGGCGAGATCCTTGTCGTTATGAATTCCGACCAGCCTCCGTACCGTGGCCGCAGCTTGGGGCTTGGCCAGCAACCGGTCGTAAACCTTCTTCGTCAAAGCCTCGGTCAGCTGGAAATCTTTCGGGATTTTGACCGGAGAGGGAAGCGCGCCCGGAAAGTAGTAATCAAAGATCACCTGCTCGTCGAAGGCGCGCGACAACACTTCGGTCGCGTTCCCGACCACGCCGCAGAGATCGAGGCCGGCATCATACGGCTCGGGAGACTTCTCCAGAATCGCCACGGTGAGCAGACCACCCAGAGAGTGACCGGTGAGGTAGGTTTCTTTGGGCTGCCCGTACTTCTCGACGAAGTATTTGCGCAGCGCTTCGATGTCAGGGACTGCCTGTTCAAGTGCCCACCCGCCCGCCGAGTAGCCCGACTGAATCAAGGCATAGCCGGCCTTGGTGAAGACCGCCAGCTCCGGGGGAAGAGGTTTGGCCGGGTCGTAGCCCACGCCGCCTACATGCGGATCGTAGCCGTGACAGTACACCACCAGCCCGTGGTTCCAGTCTTCCGGAACATCGATGCGGTACTCAGCGCCCTGCAGCTTGCCGAATTCTGTTTTGGCGTGGGCGGGCAGGCAGACGAACACAATGGCGAGGGCAAGAGTCAGTCGTCGAATCATGGAGTCAGACCTTCGAGATGAGGACAGAGAATACCATTCGCGCAGGCGGCGTCCGTTCAGAATTTTGGCGTATCTCCCGGGGATAAGTCGGCCTAGAATCGCTTAGCGGATGGCGGGTGAGCCAACCTAGATGCAACGCGCTCAGAAGATTGCGCATCGTTCTAAGCACAGCATTTTTGTGCGCGCCGCCCTAGACCTGTTCCCATAAACGGTTGCCCGCTTCGCCGAGAGCGGCGTGGCGGCCCTGATTGCCCGTCCTCGGAGAAAAACCGAATGCTGATCCGATCGAATCTTTTGGCGGCCCTTTGCGTGATACTTCCCGTCTCCGCGCTCCTCCGCACCGTGATGGCGCAAGATGCTCCAATGCCCCAGCTTTCTCCAGGCTCGGCGCGTAAGACACCCGCGGCGTCGCCCACCACGCCGATAGCTCCGCAGACCATCGCGTTGACCGTGCCCAAGGGAACGCCGCTGCAGGTGGCCCTGGATCAGGAAATTCGTGTACAGAAAGTTGGCCAGCCCATTCATGCCCGCATCGTAGAGCCGGTTTATGCGTTCGACCACATCGTCATTCCTGTCGGGTCTGAGGTAACGGGGCAGATCACAAAGATTGGCGCAATCTCCGGCGGCAAGCGCACCATGGCTGCCCTCGACGCCGACTTCACTCCAGAACGCAAGGTCGACGTGCGTTTCGACCAGCTTCTGCTCTCCGACGGCCGACACTTTCCGCTGCAGACGACCGTGATGGCCGGTTCGGGCCAGGTGATCAAGTTCGTGGCTGCGGCCGACTCGAAGAAGAAGAACACCGTAAAAGACACCGCCTCCGAGAAGACCCGCCAGGCCAAGGAACAGGCGAAGCAGGAGTGGGACAACGCGATGAAACAGCTGAAGACCCCGGGCCGCGTGCATCGCGCCGCGCGCTACGCCGAAGGCCAGTTGCCGGTGCACCGGCAGTACATCTCCGCTGGCACGATGTATTTCGCTGAACTCGACCAGCCGCTCGACTTCGGCACAGAAGTCATGACGACGCAGATGGCGTCGACGATCGGTGGCGCGCTTCCACCGGGCAGCGTGGTACGCGCGCGGTTGATGACGCCGCTGACGTCGGCCACCGCGCACAAGGGCGATGGCGTAGAGGCGGTTCTATCGCAACCGCTGCTCGACGCCGACAAGCACATGATCCTTCCGCAAGGCAGCTTGCTCAAAGGCACCGTGCGCCAGGTACAGCCCGCGCGCCGCATGAAGAAGAATGGACAGCTGCGCATCGAGTTTCGCGAACTGGTGCCGCCCGACGGCGTGCAGCAGAAAGTGGAAGCGACTCTTGAAAGCGTGCAGGCAGGCAAAGACGCTGACGTGAAGCTCGACTCCGAAGGCGGCGCTGAGGCTACCACGCCCAAGACACGCTATCTCGCAACCGGATTGTCGCTGGCGCTGGCCGCTGCCTCGGCCCGAACCGACAACGACGTGGACCACGGGATCGCCGACCACGGCGGCGGTACCGGAGCCCGCGTAGCCGGCGGCGCCAACGGCTTCAAACTCGTCGGCATGGCACTGGGCCTCGCGGTGCGCTCGCGCGCCCTGGGATACACCATGGGTGCTTACGGTGCGGGCATGTCGGTGTACTCGCACTTCATCGCGCGCGGCCGGGAAGTAGTGTTCCCGAAGAACACCGCAATGGAGATTGGCGTGGGCACGCGAAAGGAAGGTGCAGCGTCGCCCGCTCCGAATGCGCCTGCACCGGTTGATACCGCCGTCAATCAGCCCGCCCTGGTTGCTCCCTAGCCTGTGGTAAAAAGGTCCACCCAGAACTCACGCTGGAGCTCCAGCCCTTCAGCCGGACCGTGGGAGGACCGATGAAAATTCCTGCGTCTTACTTGGCATGCTTTGCCTTCCTGCTAACTGGCCTTACTCTGGCCAGCGCGCGAGCCCAGACTGAAACGCCCGCCACCTGGCCCACGCCGCAAGAAGGCGACTACACCGTCCACAACTTCCACTTTCAAACCGGCGAAACTTTGCCGGAAGTACGCATGCATTACCGCGTGCTCGGCAATCCGGTGAAAGACGCGAGCGGCCGGACCACAAATGCGGTTCTGATCCTGCACGGCACGGGCGGCACCGGCCAGACGTTCTTGCGGCCGATTTTCGCGGGTGTCCTGTTCGGGCCCGGGCAGCTGCTCGACGCCAGCAAGTTCTACATCATCATTCCCGACAACGTGGGCCACGGGAAATCCAGCAAGCCCAGCGGCGGCATGCACGCGCGCTTCCCGCAATACGACTACGCCGACATGATCGCCCTGCAGCGCGAATTGGTCGAGAAGGGACTCGGCGTGAACCACCTGCGCCTGATCCTCGGCACCTCGATGGGCTGCATGCACTCCTGGATGTGGGGCGAAACCTATCCCGACCTGATGGACGCGCTCATGCCGCTGGCTTGCCTGCCGGTCGAGATCGTCGGCCGCAATCGCCTGTGGCGCAAGATGGTGATTGACGGAATTCGCCAGGACCCGGACTGGAAGAACGGCGACTACACCACCGAGCCGCGGGCCGCCCTGCAGATTTCCGAAGACATGCTGCTGATCGCAGGCAGCGCTCCGCTCCATATGCAGGAGGACCTGCCCACCCGCGACGCAGCCGACAAGTATCTCGACGACTCCACCAAGCGTGCCCCGACGACCACCGACGCCAACGATCTGCTCTACGCCGTCAGCGCCTCGCGCAATTACGACCCGTCGTCCAAGCTCGGCACGATCCGGGCGCAGGTGATGTACCTCAACTCCGCCGACGACTTCATCAACCCGCCGGAACTGGGCATCGCCGAGCGCGAGATCAAGAAAGTGAAGAACGGCAAGTTCGTGCTCCTGCCCACGTCGCTAGGCACGTTCGGGCACGGCACCCACACGCACGCTGCTGTCTGGCAGGGTTATCTGAAAGAACTGCTGGAGGAGTCGAGGCCCTAGGGAAGGCCGCTCGACAGCATCGAATCTGGAGTTGCGGGTTTGTAAAAGGCTGATCGTCGGGTGACGAGAAAGTACAGCTGAGCAACGAGAAGGACAGAGATAAAAATAGCGAAAAACCATGGATTAAGGATCGGAACGGGTTGATTCTGTCGCGGGCGGAAAACGGCTGGCATCGAACTCATCGAAGCAGCCATGCGTTCAGCAGAACCGGGAAGCAGGTAGAAAAGCGCCCCATTGACAGCACCGAAGGTAAGGTAGCCGATCGCTAGTTGACGACACCGCGGGTCCAGTCGCAAAAGTCCGACGCCCGAATAGAAACTGACGCCGGCGAGCGCGAGATTCCACAATATCGCCGCCCAGCCCGTGAATAGATGGCCAAGAACCGCTGCCGGGAGGTGAAGCAAAAGACTAAACGGTATCGTTAGACAGGCCAATATCAGCAGCCAGCCGATGACAGTTATGCTCAAAGGGCGCTCTGAAACGCTAGCGGTCGGCTGTCCGCCCGTAAACTGTTCCTTAATGACTTTGAGATTGAAAAAAATCAACCACCACACACCAATTGCTGCCAGAAACAAATAGAAAACCGACATCGCTACTCTTGTGTACGTCCATATCTCAGGGTTCTGCCCCGGCACCGACGGCATGGGCACCGCGAGAAACAGCAGCGGCGTGGACACGCCCATCAATGTCAAGAGACACGCAAAAATCAGAATGGAAATACGAGCCCACCGTTTCAGCAGAAACAGCCCGATGCTGGTCGCGATGCCCAGCGCGGCTGGGAGAATGAGAATCACTGAAGAAAGTGCAATCACTGCCCCTCCCGGCGCAGGTGATGCAGTGTGGCGCGCAAACAAAGCAACCACGACCATGAGGAGTCCCAGTGCTAAGGTAGCTAGAGATCCAAGCAGCGAGACCACTGCGGCGAAAGTGACACCTGCGGAGCGGTTCATGAGTGCAACTCCAACGCCCGTCGATTGCGGGAGACGGGCAGAAAGGGCGATGATTACATCTCAAAACGCTGTGCAGCGCAAGGACCTGTGCACGCCGCAACTGCGTCGATCGCTGGACCGAGTCATTCCAGTTCACACTCTGCCGATGATCAGCGACGCCATCCGCGCTCGTCAGAGTGCCTTCGCCGAAGCAGTTGTTCCTACTTCTCCCGAGTGCCGCCAAACGCTTTTTCGATAAAGCTGACGACATCCGGCCCCCATACCTCCACACCATGCACGCAAAACTCGTGATTCTCCTGCGGGGTCCGGCCGACCGAAGGATAGATGTGGATCGTCGCTTGCTTACCGGCCTTTTCCATTTCCTTGGCCAGCGTGCGGCTGGGCGCAAGATCGTAATCGCCTTCAGCCTGTATGAAGAACACAGGCACCTTGGCGTGGCGCGCCGCGCTCGTCATGCGCGCCCGCAGGTCCGGTGAGCCTTGCCAGCTTTCCGCGCCTCCGGCGAAGTCCACCGCCGCCCGGATGTCCGGTGCGCTCTCTGCTGCCAGGAGCGTCTGAATGCCACCGAACGAACAGCCCATCACAGCAATGCGCTTCGGGTCCACGAACGGCAGCGACCGCAGATAGGCCAAGGCGGCCAACTGATCTTGCAGGTGCACCTCCATCATCTCGACCAGTTTTGCGCTGCGCGCACCTGGTCCGCCCTCGCCCCTCAGCACGTCCATGACGTAGGGCCCGGCATTGGCGGAGCGGCCCTGTCCCCGGCGATGGGGCACGAAGAACACATAGCCCTTGCCGCTGAAGAACGCTCCCAGTTCCGGCAGTCGTCCCGGTAGGCGCTCGCTTCCGTGGTTCCAAAGAATTGCGGGCAGCGGACCGTCACCCGCACCCTTGTGGAGAAATCCGTGCAGCGTCAACTTACCGCTGGGGAACATGACTTCCTCTGCGGTTGCCTCTGAAGATCGCTCTTGTGATTTAAGGCTGGACGCGGTGACGACCGCCAGGACGGCTATCACAAGCACAGCGATCGCAAGAACGAAGAGCGATAGCGACGCGCTGCTCGTCTGGTGGATCCAGCGAGATTTCGTTCCTGAGTCCAAGTCGGCGAGCATTTTAAACGAGACTCGCCGTCTCTGCTTCCTAGAACGCGTCAATCCCCGTCACACTCTGCCCGATAATCAGCGTGTGGATGTCGTGCGTACCCTCGTATGTCTTCACCGACTCCAGGTTCATCAGATGGCGCATGATGGGGTAGTCGTCGGCGACGCCGTTGGCGCCCAGGATGTCGCGCGACAGCCGCGCGCACTCCAGCGCCATCCATACGTTGTTCCGCTTCGCCATCGAGATGTGCTGGTGCTCGACCTTCCCGGCATCTTTGAGGCGCCCGACCTGCAGGATGAGCAGCTGCGCCTTGGTGATCTCGTTGATCATCCAGGTAAGCTTTTCCTGCACCAGTTGATGCGACGCGATGGGTTGGTCGCGGAACTGTTTGCGCAGCAGGGAGTACTGGAGGGCGCAGTCGTAACACGACATGGCCGCGCCGATCGCTCCCCACGCGATGCCGTAGCGCGCCTGGTTCAGGCACATCAGCGGAGACTTCAGCCCGCCGGAGCCGGGCAGCAGGTTTGACTCGGGTACGCGCACGTCCTGCAGTGACAAGCCGGACGTCACCGAGGCGCGCAACGACCACTTGCCGTGAATATCGTCGGCCTTGAAGCCGGGGCGATCGGTTTCGACCAGGAAGCCGCGAACTTTGTCGCCTTCGTCCTCGACCTTGGCCCAGATCACAGCCACGTCGGCGATGGTGCCCGAGGTGATCCACATCTTCTCGCCGTTGAGGACGTAGTCCTTGCCCACTTTCTTCGCGCGCGTGCGCATGCCGCCCGGGTTCGAGCCGAAGTCGGGCTCGGTCAGTCCGAAGCAGCCGAGTTTGTCGCCGCTCTGCAGCGCAGGCAGCCAGGTGTTTTTCTGCTCGTCGGAGCCGAAGGTATAAATGGGATACATCACCAGCGCCGACTGCACGCTGACAAAGCTGCGCACCCCCGAGTCGCCGCGCTCCAGTTCCTGCGTCACCAGTCCGTATTCGACGTTCGACATGCCGGCGCAGCCGTAGCCCCTCAGGTTCGCCCCGAAAAATCCCAGCTCGGCCATCGGCTTCACCAGTTCGCGGGGGAAGCGCCCGGCACGGTTGCACTCTTCGATGATGGGAATCAGATTGTCTTCGATGAACTTGCGCGCCGTGTCGCGGACCAGGCGCTCGTCGTCGGAAAGCAGTGTGTCGAAGCCGATGAAATCGACCCCGCGGAATTTGATGGCTGGCATAACGGATGACCTCTAGGCAGACCCGGGGACTGCGCGAAAACTTCTTAGAGTAGCAGAGCAAACAGTAGCAGGCAACGCGGCGGCTCAGCGCCCCTAAACGCAGTTGTGCAAGTAGTAGCAGTCGGGGAAGTGATTGAACAATAGCCAGATCGGCCAATACAACGCCATCGGAGCTCCGACCACCAGCCAGAGTCCGCGCTTTCTGTAACGCCAAAGACAAAAAACCAAAATCGCTGCCCACGCTGCTGCCAGCGGTACGCTTTTGGAAATCATCGCGTCGTAATCGAGAGGCATTTGGAGGGGGGATGCCCAGCCTAGAAAGGCAATTACCAAGGAAACCGCGAGCGCAACCCAGAACCGTCGAATTTGACTCATTCGAGCACTCTCAACTTTTAAAGAATATCGGCTCCCTTTGCCCCTTGACAACTAACTCGGAATTCGATATAACGATACCCGAGCGATGAAAGAAGATCACAATTCGTTTCTCCCCTTGTCTCCCGCCACCCTGCACATTCTCCTGTCTCTGGCCGGCGAGGAACTCCACGGCTACGGCATCATGCAGGAAGTGCAGCGCCAGTCGGAAGGGAAGTACAAGCTGGGACCGGGGACGCTCTACGACAACCTGCAGAAGCTGATTGAGCGCCGCCTGGTCGAAGAACTCGGCCAGCGCCCCGGGGACGACGATCCACGGCGGCGCTATTACCGGTTGAGTTCGCTGGGGCGCGGAGTGCTCACCGCAGAGATTGCGCGGCTCGACGACGTGGTGCGCGAAGGCAAGCTCCGCCTGCAGACGCGACCAAGGAGGGCATGATGCTCCGCTTCCTGTATCGCTGTGTGTTGCGCGCTCACCCTGCGTACTTCCGCCAGCGCTTCGCGGACGAGATGCTGTCCATCTTCGATCAGGCGGAAGGGAAGCTATCGGCGGCGAAGTTGCTTGTGGATGGAGTGACCTCGCTACTCCGGCAATGGGCACTGCGTCCGGAATTCTGGGAGGCGGTACCACCGGCTCCTGCCGCAACTGGCGGCGCTCCGTTTTTTTTTACCTTCGAAAATCCCAAACCGCGCACGGCCGCGCTTTTCTACGGGGCCCTCCTGTCGGCTATGGTGCTGAACGGCGTGTGCTGGACCATGGGCTACGCGTGGAACCATCCGAGGTTCATGGATATCCGCCCAGGCGACGGCCCAGCCGGGCGAGTGCCGGAAAGCAAGCTCATCTCGCGGCCCTTCCGCCGCTCACCTGCGGCGGCGGAGCCGCCACTCTCCACCGACGCCGGGCGGGTACTACTCGTCTTCAAATCGCCCGTGCGTATGCGTTCGGCTGCCCCGTCCGAAGGTGCCGCGGGTGGCGCGACGCTATCGACGCCGCGCATGGTTAGCATCGAGCTGCAAGCCTACGCCGGAACATATGTCGGCGCGTCCGCCAACCCAGTGGAGGTCCTGATCACAGTCGAAGCTGGAAGACTCTACGTGGAGTTTCCGGGAGAGGTCAGGGGCTTCTTCGGGCCTGTATCCTTGACACGTTTTGTGGCCGCCGATGTGCCGGACTGCTGGATCGAGTTTGCGGCCAATGGCGATGAGATCATCGATCGGGCTGAGCTTCACTGCCGTGGAAAACAAATTACCGTCTTCCGCCGCTGATTCCGGGGCTCGATCGAGTTCGCCGGGTTCCGGGGCCGGGTCTCTTCCTTCATGTACAATACTTCTGGCGAGTTCAGGAGCACGCTCTTCCGAGTGTGCGCATCCTGCCGGGAACGACCGGCTTCCGAGTTACTCCCCAAAAACCAGGTAGAACCCCGGCCCCCGGCTGGCGGCACATTCCTGTCAGGAGAAGAAGATGGCGAAGATCGCAAAAACAGCTGACCGAAAGAAGGTCATGGACACCAGCAAATCCACCGCCTGCCCCAAGTGCGGCAAGGAAACGCGCATCGTGAAACGCACCAAGGATCGCGAACGGGGTGTCCCGGGCGGAGTCTACATTTCCTGCTCGGCCTGCGAGTTCTACGAAAAGCTCTGAAAGGTAGCTGCTAGCTTTTGGCGCTTAGCTGTTAGCAGGAAGGCGCGACTCGATCGCGCCTTTTCAAATTGGAGGCATAAGTTGCCGACAATGGAGCACAAGGTCCAACTGAACCTGACACGCAAGACGCGAGGCTAAGACCTGACACCTGACACCCGCCCTCAAGCAATTTGTGCCAGGATCTCCCTGGTTTCGGCTGCGGGGTCTTCCGCCTCCGTGATTGGCCGTCCGACCACGATGTAGCTTGCTCCCGACGCGATAGCCTCCGCCGGCGTTACCACGCGCGCCTGATCGTCGTGCTCGAAACCCGCGGGCCGCACGCCCGGAGTCACGATCAGGAAGTCGTCTCCCAGTTCCGCCCGCAGGGCTGCAGCTTCCTTCGCGGACGCGACCACCCCGTGGCATCCGTTCGCCAGCGCGAGCGCAGCCATCCTCGACACCTGGTCCACCACGCTGCCGCGCACCCCCGCGTGTTCGAGATCTCTCTGATCGAGGCTGGTCAGCACCGTTACCGCGAGCACTATGGTAGAGGCGTTTGTGTTCCGCGCCGCATCCACCGCGGCCCGCAGCATTCCGCCGCCGCCCGCCGCGTGTACCGTCAACATGCTTACCCGCAGGCGTGCGGCTTCCTTCACGGCTGCGGCCACCGTGTTGGGAATGTCGTGGTACTTGAGGTCAAGAAAGACCTGTCGGCCCGAGGCCACCAGGTCGCGCACCACCTGCGGGCCTTCGGCGGTGTAGAGCTGCATCCCGACTTTGTAGATGCGGGCAGAGTCGCCCACGGCCGCCACGATCTTCTGTGCTTCGGCCGCGGACGATACGTCCAAGGCGACAATCAGTCGCTCGCGCGAATCTGGCATCTAGGGGAGTTTAACGGGATTAGTTCAGATGCGCTACTGGTCGGAGCTCAGCCACGGTCGAGGGAGCCTCCACCAGATCCAGGCGGACCTGCTGCAAGCCACGGCTCTTCATGCCCAACGCTTGGGCAGCTCCGTAAGACATGTCGATGATCCGCCCGTCTACTACCGGGCCGCGGTCATTGATGCGTACCACAACCGCTCGACCGTTGCGCAGGTTTGTGACCCGCACATAGGTTCCCAGCGGCAAGGTCGGGTGCGCCGCGGTAAAGTCGTACATGTTGTAGGCTTCGCCGCTGGCAGTGTCCTTGCCCTGGAAATAGCTGCCATACCAGGAGGCCGTCCCAACTTGATACGGCTGGGATTTCTTCGATGACTTATTGGCGGCTTTCGGTGGTGGCGGTACTGGGCCACTTCGATTGTGGGCCGAGCCCGAGTTTCCCTGAGCCGCTCCCAGGCTGGCGACGCATAAAAACACCGCCAGTCCATGAGCTATACGTCTTCGCATTCAGTTCACCTCGCATAAAAGGTTCGGACCTACGTAGTTGTTTCCCGTTCAGTTTGGCCAAAGGTTAGGTGATGCTACCGGGCTCGGCGAAGGGCTGTCAACTGTGAATTGACTGTTACAAGATTACCAGCTAGTTATTCATATCGCACGTAACCTATTGTAAGAGTTCAGTAACAGTTGACATTGACCTGCAAACAAAAGACTTAGGTGTTTATATAATGGTAACTACCACCTCCGCTATGGTACTGGAAAATCTTACAAGTTCCATGGAATCAATTCGTTAGCTCGGTATTGAGTGCTAACATCTTGTCAAATCAGTCGCTTGCGTCCATTCCCAAAACGCTCCCACAGAAAAAATCTCCTCCCGGGTTTCTTCACAGGGCTGTGGAAAGGCAGTTTGGGATAGATTTGCGAGTATGCCAGACACTCCAAGTGTCGTCCTGACCATCGCCGGATTTGACCCCTCGTCGGGTGCGGGAGTCACTGCTGACATCAAGACGATCGCCGCCCATGGCTGTTACGGGGTGGCTTGTATCACCGCATTAACCGTCCAGTCGACCGCCGGCGTCAAGCGGGTTGAGCCCTGCGATCCGAACCTGGTCGCCGATACCCTGCGCGAACTGGCGGCCGACGTGAAGATCGGCGCTGTCCATATCGGGATGCTGGGCACCGGGAAGGTGGCCGCGGCCGTAGTCGAGTTCTTGCGCCAGGCGAAGCCGACCAACGTAGTGCTCGACCCCATTCTCCGGTCCACCTCCGGTGCCGACCTCGTAGACGCCGAAGGCCGCAAAATCATCGCCGCGCAGTTGCTCCCGCTGGCAACTGTAGTGACCCCCAATGTCGACGAGGCCGCCGCTCTCGCCGGGTTCCCGGTTTCGAATATCGACCAGATGCGGGCGGCGGCGATCAAGCTCCACGAGATGGGCGCCGAATCTGTAGTGGTTACCGGGGGAAATCTGGAGAAGGCCATCGATCTCCTCAGTTTCCAGACCAGGCGTGGAGTTGAACAGGAAGTCTTTAAGTCGGAACGCCAGCGCTCCAACTCCACCCACGGCACCGGCTGCGCCTTCGCCACCGCGATGGCGTGTAACCTCGCTCTCGACCGCGGCTTGCCCGAGGCCGTCCTGCTCGCCAAAGCGTATGTCTCCGCCGCAATTTCCAAGGGACATCCACTGGGGCGCGGGATCGGCCCGGTGCATCATCTCTACCGCATGCAACAGCAGAGAAGAACCGGCGCCGTTACCGAGCCGGAGCCAGTGCATTAAGGTTCAGGTAGGTAGAGGCGGGGCTTGCCCCGCCTCAGACGCGGCGAGCCGCGTCTCTACCCAAGCTTCCTCGCGTCATCGCGCACCGATGCGACCTTGGGTTGAAAATCTTCTTGTCGAACAAACGAGGGACAGATATCCCAGGAAGAGATTCGAAAGTTCTTTTGAGGGGGGAGGGCAGAGAGAAAATCGGGGGGAGGATCTTCAGCTCAGCACAGGGGCCCGGGCGAGTCTAGTTCGCCGACTTCTTTAGAAGAATGCCTGCCAGGAAAGCCGCGCTTGCGCCCAGCAACCACTCGATCCGCCAAATCTGCACTGCCTGCCAATCCAGGGTGGTCTGGACGGTAAAGACCACGCCCACCCCGATGGCACCGACAACGCATACCAAGCCAAGCAGGAACGCGACCAGCGGCGCCGTGGGCAGACCCAGCCGCTGCCGCGTGCCCACAATCCAGCGCTCGATGTTCTGTAACTCCAGATGCCGGACCCAGTTCAGGCCCGCCCGCACCCAGTTCTTCAGCACGTGAGACGCGCCTAGTTCGGATCGCGTCGCACCGCACACGTGACAGAAGCGTGACCCCGCGATGAACTCCGTCTCGCAGCCGTCACAGACCTCAACCATTTCTGACTTGGTGTTTGACTCCAACGCGACCGGCGGCGCCACAACCGGGGGCCGCCAGAAATCCCGTTCGGCGTTATGTGCAACTTCCGACATGGAGCAAACCTCCTGATGTGATCACAAGGCAAGCCAGAGACCAAATGCTGGCCACCCTTAAACTGATGACAACATTAGAGTTAGCGGGAACCCACAATCACTGCAAGTCATTTGTGACGAGCAAGATTTACCGTTATCTGGGGGAAAGATGCACGGCTTGCCGAAGATTATAGGGGGAATTCCGGCAATTTGGTCGAAAGGGCAAGGTGACCGATTTGGTTCGCCCCGATCGGTTAAACTGGGGGGACCGGTGTCCCCTCCCGCGAAACCAACGTCGTCGGTCCCCGATCGCAAGCTGGAATCATCTTGCGCCTTGGGATGCTTGGTGGTCTTGGGAATGACCTGCGGCCTGCTTCTCGGTCAGCAGCCTGCGGCCGCGGGAGATCCCAAGACGATTTTCTACCGTCCGGCCGACCTCCTGAACGCCACCGCCTTCGACCGCTTCTACAACCTCGACCACGACCGCGCAGTCACTGACTTTCAGCGCGTGCTCGACCGCCACCCCGACGACGTGTTCGCCGTCAACCACCTGCTGACCGCCCTGCTGTACCGCGAGCTTTATCGGATTGGCGCCATGAACACCGCCGAGTACTCGAACGACAGTTTCATCGGAACGGCGCATCACCCTGCCGACCCCAAAGTGAAGGCCCAGATCAAGAGCCTCACCGAACGCGCCGAAAAACTGGAAGAAGAGAAACTGAAAGCCAACCCCAATGACGTCGACGCGCTGTACGCCCGCGGCATCACCCGCGCCCAGTTCTCGACCTACACGGCGCTTATCGAGCGCGCCTGGTTCTCGGCCCTGCGCAACGCCGTGGGCGCCCGCCACGATCATGAACGCGTGCTGGAACTCTCGCCCCAGTACATCGACGCAAAACTTGTGGTCGGCGCACACAACTACGTGATGGGCAGCCTCCCCTGGGGAGTGAAGGTGGCCGTGGCCCTTGTCGGTTTAAGCGGCAGCAAAGAGAAAGGTATCGAAGACCTCTACGAAGTCGGCCGAAGCAACGGCGAGAACAGCGTGGACGCCAGAATTGCACTGCTGGTTTTCCTGCGCCGCGAGCATCGCTACGCCGAAGCACTCAGTCTGTTGCGCGGCCTCATCCCGCAGTTTCCGCAGAATGTCCTGTTTGCGCTGGAGGAAGGGAACCTGCTGCGCTCGCTGAACCAGAACCAGGAGGCGGCCGCCGTTTACCGCAAAATCTGGCAAGCCGGTCGCGATGGCAAGTATCCCGGCCTGCACTATGAACTCGCGGCGCAGGCCCTCGGCGACTTGCTGCGCTCGCAGAAAGACTACGCGGGTGCGGCCTCGGCCTACGAACTGGTCGCGCAGGCCCCGCAGCCCGACCCCGAAAGCCTGCAGAAAGCCAGTCTCGCCGCCGGCGAGATGTACGACCTGCAACAGAAGCGCGACCTTGCGACGAAGAAATACGAAGCCGTGATTGCCATGAACGCAACCACCCCTCCCGCCGACGCCGCCCGCCGCCACCTGAAAGAACCCTACCGCGCCGATTAGAAGGCGGCTGTCACGTCGTGTTGTCGCCCTCTATAGAACTGTCATCTTGAGCGCAGTGAGGCGTCAGCCGAACGAAGTCGAAAGACCCCGTGTCGGCTTGCGGTATCCTTGGCCTGCACGATTTCTCTGCCACCTGGCGTTTTTGCTGTTTGCGGACAAACAGCGATTCGTCCCGGCGTGCAGCACTTCCTTGAACGTCGTTCGCCTTCAGCCTCCGAGGGAACCCCACCCCCCAACCCTGGAACTTTCCACCCCCTTCCGGCGTATCCTATTGTGGGTGGAGGCTGAATATGTACTGCAATTACTGTGGCAAGGTCATTCAGGACGATGCCAACCTTTGTGCCTACTGTGGGAAACGTGTCGGCGGCGTAGTCGCCCGCCAGCGCCTGGTGCGTCCCCGGCAGGGACGTAAAATCGCAGGCGTTTGCGCCGGCCTCGCGGAATACTTCGACATCGACGTGACCCTGATTCGCGTGATCTGGCTGGTCATCCTCTTCGCCGGAGGCGCCGGATTGATCGGCTACGTCATCGGCTGGATCGTCATGCCCGAGGAACCGCTCCAACTCAGCGTTCCGCAGGGCCAACACGTCTCGGCCCCATAGCGAATTGGCAGAGGCGAGGAGCCACGTTTCTTTCCGGCCGCCGTTCCGGGATTTAGAATTCCCGGCATGAACCGCATCCGCAGCGGTGACGCCGAAATCGCCTACGCCGCGGTGGGCGACGGCCCACCGCTGGTTCTTCTCCATCCCTTCCCAGCGCACCACGAATTCTGGCTCCCCGCGGCGCAAGCCCTTACCTCGCGCCACCGCGTCATCCTGCCTGATCTTCGCGCCCACGGCGACTCCGACGCCGGCGAAGGCCCGGCCACCATGGAGAAACACGCCCTCGACCTCGCCCGTGTGCTCGACGACGCCGATGTAGGCCGCGCGCTCTTCTGCGGCGTCTCGATCGGCGGCTACATCCTGTTTGAATTCTGGCGAAGGTTTCGCGGCCGAGTCGCAGGCTTCGTGTTGTGCGACACGCGCCCTCAACCCGACACTCCGGAAGGCCGTACCACCCGCCTGAAATCCGCCGAAGACGTGCTCGAGCGCGGCACCGAGCCCTTCATCGAAACCATGATTCCCAAGCTCCTCGGCAAGACGACGCTCGCCGCACGTCCCGACCTCGTCGACCAGGCCCGCCGCATGATGCAGAAGATGTCCCCGTCCGATATTGCCCAGGTGCAGCGCGGCATGGCCGAGCGCCCCGACTCCGTGCCCACGCTCAAGACCATCGACGTCCCCACCCTGATCCTGATCGGCGAAGAAGATGGCCTGTCGACGGCAGCCGACGGAGAACTCATGCGCCAGAACATCTCCGGCAGCCAGTTCAAGCTCATCCCCAAAGCCGGACACTACGCCCCCTGGGAGCAGCCCGGAGAAGTTGGAAAGCTGCTGCGCCAATTCGCCGACGCGCTGCACTGAGCCGTCCCTCAAATCCCGATGCCGCCCACCAATTGTCATTCCGACGCACGAACGCAGCGAGACAGGAGGAATCTGCTGTTCACTGCTAAACACAAGTTCCCCGGTGATTCTCCACCGGAAGGGCCCCGACTTCAGCGTGCCGCGGCACCCCCTTTGCTACAATTCTCCCGCCATGATTGACACCGTCCTCGTTCCCGAGAAGACCACGGTCTCCGCCAAAGGCGACGGCCCCTCCGTCGACGTGAGCGCCGCCGCCAACCGCGTATTCCTGCTTACTCTCCACATCACCAACATCATCGAGCAGGAATCCCTCGACGTGAGCATCTACGGCTCGGCCGATGGAGCCACCTGGGAACCGAAGCCGATCATGTCCTTCCCGCAGAAGTTCTACCGCGGCCAGCAACCCCTGCTGCTCGACCTGACCAAGCACGCCAGTGTGAAATCCGTGCGCGCCCACTGGGAGGCCAGTCGCTGGGGCCGCGGCACCGAGACCCCGATGTTCGAATTCCACGTCACGCTGAAGGAAGTGCCGCCCGAAGTGCTGCGGGAGGCGAGGGCGGAAGCGAAGACGATGGCGTAGCGGCGATTTTAAGTTTTGCAGTGCTCATACCTCGCATGTCCTGTGGTCCTTCATTCGGCCTTAGCTCCTGAGGCTTGGGGTCAGGAGCGGCGAGGAACTCTCAATGACCGAGATCAACTTTGCAGCGTATGACCTTGACACCCCAAGTGGGAGGCAGGCGGTGCTCAAGAGTGTGCCGCCAGACCGAGAAACGGCAGCAAAGTATCACGCCGAACTGCTCGACCTCTTCAAGCGAGAGATGAAATTCAGACGAGAGATCTGGGAGACGGTCGAAGGCGGGCCACCTTGCCGTGATGACGAGATCGACTATTACGAACATCTCTACTGGTGTGGCCTATTGTTGTATCTGATCGGCGACCCAGTAGACGTGCCTTTGATGTGGGAGGCGAAGCACACCAACATGGATACCGGGTGTGGATTTGACGGCCAGTTCATGGTAGGGGCGGGCGTTGATGCTACGCTCACGTACCTGAAGGACAATGATTATAGGGAAATAGCAGATTATCTCGAGAGTATGCGGCGCGCTCAAGATTTCGATGATCTCCCAAGATGGGAGCGGTCTAGGATCAAGTACTTTTACCGGGATAACGCTCTGTAGTGACTCGTGACCAATGTTCCCCGGTTCTGTGCCCTGTGCTGACAAGCGTGCGGCGCTCTCCCCCCACCGGCTGCAAGCTCTCCACCGGCAACAGCACCGCCGAACACCCCGCCCCATCGCACGTCACCTTGGCCCGGCGAATGATCTTCACCGAGGACACATCCGGAAATTTCACCGGGAAGGTCTGACTCCGCAGTTTGTCGCCCACTACCTGCCGTGCCGCATTCGCCGTCCAGATACTCCGCGCGGCGGGGCTGGTTGGAAGCCTCGAACACGAGCGCGAAGCGTGCCGACCCGGTGCTTGCCGTCAGACTCGGAAGCTTCACGGTGCGCTCCCGCAACAACTCCACGGCCGCTTCTGCGATCTCTTTATCCGGACTCGCGAAGCATGCATGGGTTGTAATACGAAGAAGGGTGAAAACCAAATGAGGGACGACACGGTCACCGGCGCGCGAGATCGCTCGCATCCCTCCGAACCACGCCTCTCCTCCCGCCTGATCCGCTATAGTAAATAGCAATGAAATCCGGCCCCCGCGTCACCATTCGTCCGGCGAAGCATGTCGAAGGCAGCCTGCGTCTGCCCGGCGACAAATCCATCTCCCATCGCTACGCCATGCTCGCGGGGATCGCGGAAGGGAAGTCGCGCCTCGAAAATTACTCCACCGGCGCCGATTGCGCCAGCACCCTGGGTTGCCTGCGCTCGCTCGGCGTTCATTGGGAGCGGACAGACGCCGCCGGCAACGTCATCGAAATCGAAGGCCGCGGACCTGGGCTCACCCCGCCCACCACTCGGCTCGACTGCGGCAACTCCGGTTCCACCATGCGCATGCTAAGCGGCATCCTCGCGGGACAAGACTTCACCAGCGAGATGTTCGGGGACGAGTCGCTTACCCGCCGCCCCATGGCGCGGATCATGAAGCCGCTCTCGGCCATGGGCGCGAAAATCACCGCCACCGCCGACGACCGTCCGCCTCTGCACATCACTGGCGGTCACCTCAACTCGATCCAGTACAAGCTACCTGTTGCGAGTGCGCAGGTGAAATCCTGCGTGCTGTTTGCCGGCCTCTTCGCGAAGGGCGAAACCTGCGTGGAGGAGCCCCTCCGCACCCGCGATCACGGGGAGGTGGCCCTGCGCGCCTTCGGCGCCGAACTCGGCCGCAACGGAAACTCCACCCGCATCGCCGGCGGACAGAAATTGCGCGCTATCGAAGCCCGCGTCCCCGGCGACCTTTCCAGCGCCGCCTTCTTCTTCTGTGCCGCCGCGTTGTTCCCACGCTCGCAATTGATAATCGACACGCTCCTGATGAATCCCACTCGCGCCCGCCTGCTCGACATCCTCATCGGCCTGGGCGTCCGCATCTCGATCACGCAGCTCGAAGAGCAGCACGGCGAGCTGGTGGGTACCGTCCGCGTCGAAGGCCAAAACCTGAAAACGGCCGAAATCGCCGGCGCTGACTCCGCCGCCCTCATCGACGAACTCCCTGTCCTCGCCGCCATCGCGCCTTTCACCGAGCAGGGCATCCGCATCCGTGACGCAAAGGAACTTCGCGTCAAGGAATGCGACCGCATCAAAGCCATCACCACCAACCTGCGCGCCATGGGAGCCCAGGTCGAAGAACACGAGGATGGTGTCACCGTTCCCGGCGGCCAGAAACTGCACGGGGCCGAGATCGACTCCTTCGGCGATCACCGCATCGCCATGGCCTTTGCGATCGCGGCCCTGCGCGCCGAGGGCGAAACCCAGATCAACGGCGCCGACGCCGCTGTTATCTCTTTCCCGTCTTTTTTCGAAACCCTGGAAAGCCTCGTCCAGCGCTAGTTTCAGCGCCCTCTTCCGGTAGTTACCCGCCGCGGTTACTGGCGTTATCTTCCGAAGCAACCGCTTCTGTCCAACAATGGAACTCGTTCCGATTGCGTCACTCATAAAACCAGGGACGAGGAAAGCTTCATGAAATCTAGACTGGCATTCGCAGTTCTGCTGTTCGCGTCTCTGGCTCAGGCCCAGGATCCGAAGAAGTACCGCACCGGCCAACTGCTCCAGATGGAATCGTTGCAGTGCACCGTGTTTGAGAACCCGAGCTCCGCCGCGAACGCGGCCGACGCCACCATTTGCCAGGAATACGTCGTGCAGGGCGACGATGTTCTGTTTCACCTGCGCGCCAAAGATACGAAGCATCCCGTGCTGCTCCCGGTCGGCAAAGAAGTCGGCTACCGCATTGACGAAGACCGATTCTTCCTCCGCACCAGCACCGACGGCAAGAAAGAACGCGAGTACCTGGTGGTCTCGATCGAGCCCCGCGGAAGTTCCGACAGCACCGTACAGACTGCCATGAAAATAAACCATCTCCAGTAAGTGAATGAAGTAGTTCCGAATCGCGGCGCGGACGGCCAGGTCCGCGCCGTTTTGTTTTTGATCTGCCGCGCGTGGACGGAAACAGGCACAACGAACACCGTTTGAAGTGCTCCCCCGTGTGGTAAAGTACCAATCCAACCTGCTGCCCACGCCTCTACCCGGGCAGCGATCCGCCACTCGTTCCGACCCTGCACCAGGAGGATCCCATGGCGACCGTCTACGATCTCGTGAAAGACCGGCGCGTGTATTCCATCGACGCCGACAAGACCGTGCTCGAAGCCGCCCGCTTCATGATGGAACACGGCATCGGCGCCTTGCCTGTGCTGCGCAACGGCGAGTTGGTAGGGATCTTCTCCGAGCGTGACGTGATGAACCGCGTGGTCGCCGCCGGACGCATGCCCGGCACCACCAAGGTCTCCGAAGTGATGACCGCGAACCCGCGCGGCGTTGACGTGGAAGAATCCGTCGAAGAGTGTTTGTTCCTGATGAAGGAGTTCGGCTTCCGCCACCTTCCCATCGTCAGCGGCAAGGAGCTGAAAGGCCTGGTTTCACTGCGCGACCTCCTGCTCAAAACCAGCGCCAAGCAGCAGTCCGTGGCGTAGCGACGGCTCCGTGTGACAAGCGCTACTTTCCACTAACTGTCATCCTGAGCGAAGTGAGGCGCCAGCCGAACGCAGTCGAAGGACCCCACGTCTGCCTCCGGTACCTCCGGCCTAAACGATTTTCAGCCCCCTCGCGTTCCGGGGTCCCCGCCCTCGCCACTAGTTCCTTTTCCGCAAAATCAAATCCCCCTGCTGCGCCGGTACCGCAAACGGAAACTCCAGCACCCGATCCCCCAGCGGAATACGCAACACAAATTCTTCCGGCTTCTTCCATTCCCCGATCCACTTGCTCTTGGTGCTGAACAGCACCCAGCCGCTCGCCTCCGGGTTGCCCGCATCCAGCTCCACCCCCCGCAAAGTGTGCTTGGTCAGAAAGTCCAGAAATCCGATCATGTCTTTCTGGTACGCCTCCACATACTGCTCGCGTTCTTCTTTTCTCTCCGGATGCTTCTCGATCTCGCGTTGCGTCTGCTGCTCAAGTTCGTCGGCGTCGTTCTGCGCCTTCTGCGCAAACCCTTCCGGATCGAGCGAGGTCTGCGTGACCTTGAAGTGTTTGACGAACTCCAGCGTCGCCAGCCCCGGACTGACGGCCAGCGTGCCCTTTCCTCGGTAACGCACCGTGAGTTGTAGGCTGAAGAACGGCTCCACCCGCCGGTGCACTTTCTCCAGTTCCTGCGAATCGACCGCCAGGATCACGCCGTATTCCGCGGCCCACAGGGCATAGCGGTACTTGCCGTCATCGTCGCGCGAAAACGTGCAGCCAGGTTGCCCCTCCGCCCAACGCAAGATGGCCGGCGGCGTTTTGTCCTTTCCCGGAGAAGCTTGGGCGCGAAGAGGAAACACCGCCGGCATCATGATGGCGAGGGCGGTTGCGGGCAACGCAGCCGGAATGGAAAGGCGAAACATGTTCCAGGTAAAAAGCACTTCTCTCAAGATACTCAAGTGCACAACCTGCAGGCCAGCACACGAGATTCGAGGCTGCGGAAAAAGACCCTGAAACTCACCTCGTTGTGAAGGGGCCCGGCTTCTAGCTGGGCCGTTTGGCCCTTGAAATCAGAACCGGCTTCAGCCGCCGAGGTTCGCTTGCAACAACGAAATCACTTTCTCTGCACCCTCATTCACCGATGACAAACAAAAAAGACCGGCCGCGTCGAGCGGCCGGCCTGCACAAATCGATGCTCAACCGCATTTATTGCACGGTGAAGTTCGCGCTGTTGTTCGTATTCGTGCCGTTGGCCGCGCCGGTCACAGTGACGGTATAGGACCCGGTCGTGGTTCCGCCTCCGCCGCCTCCACCTCCGCCCCCGCCTCCGCCTCCGCCGCCGTTTCCGCTGCCGCACGCCATCATCATCAGCAGTCCCGTGAACGCCAGGCATCCCAGCACGGCGCTCAACCACTTCCGTTTCTTATTCGCAAACAAGCCCGTTCCCACCAGCAACAATCCCGGAATCGGCAGCCACAGCGCTGCGGGCGTTATGCTCGTCGATCCGGTGTTCGACGTCGTGATGGTCAACGTCGCGGTCTTCGAGTCAGTCGCATTCGCCAGGGCCACCGGAGTCGAAACCGAACACGTGGGCGGTTTTGCCGTCACCGGAGTAATGTTGCAGCCGAGATTCACGCTGCCCACGAAACCGGTTGAGGTCACCGTCACCGTGGATGTTCCGTTGCTTCCCTTACTGATCGCGCTGGGCGATACCGCTCCCACCGCGACCGTAAAGTGCGCCGTCAGCGTCTGTGGCGTGTACTTCACCACAAACGCGGTCCTGGGGCTCGGAAACGTCGAACTGGTTGTCTTCGCAGGAAGTGTGGCCTGAAAGTCCCCGGGAATCGTCGGAAAATCCTTGGAGATCGTCTGCCCAGTGACGTAAATATTCGGCGGACTCGCCGTATCCAGCGCGATATCGGCGATCTTGGCCTGGTCCTCGTCTTTTGATCCGCCCAGGTAGGTCGAGAGAACAAGCGCGGTGCCGGCGGGGTTCAACTCCGACACGAACGCGTCGGCTCCCCCAGCCAGAGCCGCCTGGGGTACGTTGGCCGTTGTTGGAAAGTTGCTCGACGTCGTGTATCCGGTCACGTAGGCGTTGTTGCTGCTGTCGAGCGCGATGGCCAGCCCGTCATCCGAGCCGCCGCCCCCCAAGTAGGTCAAATAGACCAGAGCGCTCCCCGTCGGATTTACCTTCGCAACATAAGCGTTGGCTGTGGCCCCGGTGCCCAAGCTGGTTTGGAATGCAGCCGAACTGGTATGCGTATTCGCCCGTATGTCCGTGGAATTTGTAATGCCAACTACATACGCATTCAACGTGCTGTCAACTTCGATCTCATTGGCGTCATCACCGCCGCTACCGCCGAGGTAGCTGGAGTAGACATAGGCTCCCAGGTTCCCCGCAATCGCCGTTACGAAGGAGTCGTCCTGCCCGGCATTGCAATTTCCGTCCGTGCCGCAACCCGCCTGGAAAGGAGTGCCAAAAGTGGGGAAATTAGTCGAGAGCGTTACACCGGTGACATAAATGTTGCCCGTGGTCGGGTCTACTGCCACTCCGGTCGCCACATCGGCCAGAGATCCACCCAGGAAACTGGAATAAAGAAATGCGCCCGTCGTGGCGCTGATCTTGGTGACAAAGCCGTCGCTGTTGCCGCCGCCATACACCGTCTGCCGGGCAGTGCCGAAGATCGGGAAATCACCGACGGTCGCCGATTTCGTCGAGCCCACGACCACGATGTTATTCGAACCATCCAGGGCCACTCCATAGCCCACTTCATCCTGCAATCCACCGATGTAAGAGGAGTACACCACGCTGGCTCCGTCGGCGCTCATCTCTGCAACGAAGGCATCCTGGCCGCCGCCGTTGGTCCCTTGGGCTGCCCCATTCCCTGTTCCCACAGGAAAGTCCGTCGACGTTGTCGAGCCCACGATGTACGCCTGCTTGCTCGCATCGAGCGCAATCGCGTTTCCGCTATCGTCGCCCGTGCCGCCGAGATACGTGGAATAGACCAAAGCAGTCCCGTCCGCGGTCAACTTGGTCACAAACGCGTCCGAGTTACCCTGGAACCCCACCGGAAGTCCGCCCTTTTTGGGGAACGTCCCGTTGGAAAAAGTCTGCCCCGTAATGTAAGCCGACCCCGCGGTGTCCACGGCAATTGCGAAGCCGTCGTCCTCAGAATTTCCCCCAAGGTACGTGGAGTACACCACGCTCGGATCAATCACCAGCTCCCGCTTGCGGTCGTATTCCCCCACGGCCAGCGCGACTTCCTTGCCCTTCACGACAAAGCGGGCATCCACCGGTTGCCGCTGCTCACCCTGCTTCTGATAAGCCACCGGCTTGCGCAGGCGCACGTCGCCAGCGGCCGAGGTCAGCACCAGGTCGCCGGCTTCGTCGGTGGCGATCTTCTTCGCGCCCTCGATGCCCAGCGCAATCGTCGCCGGACTCGCGCCCGGCTTCACGATAAAGTCAAACTCCAGTTCCCGCTGTTGCCCGTAGAAGGTCAGGTCCACTCCGGGATAGATCCCCCGGTAATTGACGTGCGCGAACTGCGGCACGTTGCGTGTCCACTTCGTCGCGTCGCGCCCGATCAGGTAATTCGTATGGCCCGCCAGTTGGCTGTCGCCTTCCACCTGCGGTGTCCGGTTGGCGCCCAACATCTCCATGCGCAGAACCGCCTCGGCATGCGGGTGCAGTTTCCGCGGTCTTGCCAATGGGCTCGCTGACGTCGTCTTCTCAGATGCCTGCACCGGCAGGGTGAACACGGCTTCGTTCGCCGTGAGGAACAGGTCGTAACGTGAACTGCGGGAGAGGAACTTCACTTCCGGATCGGTCTGGCCCTGGTTCGGCTCGAACGACAGCTGCAGGTTGCCGTAGCTGGCCGCTACCTGCGCCCGCTCGTGCGCGGTCGCCCGCTTCCCCGTGGGAGGCTCAGGGGCAATCGACGGCGCGCGCGACTGCCTCATCGCCGCGAGAAACAATCCTGTGCCCACCAACCCGGCCCCGACCACCGCCGTCCAGCCCGCCTTGCTGCCGAAACGAGATCCTTCTTTAAACAACATGTTCCTCCTCCAATACACCGGTCGACACCAGATGGAATTCAGAAATCAGAATAGAAACGGAGATTCAACCTCGAGATCGAGGCAGAAATCCCCTTTGACGCGCCGAATCAGACCCTTGCATTTGAAAAAGCTGAGCTGAATCGGAGTATTCGCTTTGCCAGTGGGGTTGTCAACGAATGATCGATTGCACTTTAGATACCACTGGCCGTGTCCGAAAGTTCCTCGTTCCAAGTTCGGGCGGAACCGCCGCTGCGAAAGAAGCCAGTGCGCCGCCCGAAGGTCAGCAGGTCGTACACCCTCAGACCCAGATGCAAGAAAACACAAGAGAAAATCCCGAGACGGTCGGAGCGCACGCACAAGCAGTGCTGTCCCTACCGCACTCAACACTGGCCGGCAAGTTTCGGTCCGGTTGGAGTCGCAGGGTCGGAATCTCGGCCTCGATTGCCGTTGTAGTCTCACGGCTCGTAAGGAGATTCTCACCCTGCGACGCCAACCGCCGCGCGAATCCACCGAAGGTGCCGCTACCAACCCGCCCAACGCAGACTAAGTGCTTTTGACTGTGTTAGATTGGTTAGATCGAACGTAGCGGGCGCGTAGCTCAGGTGGTAGAGCAATGCCCTTTTAAGGCATGGGTCGCAGGTTCGAATCCTGCCGCGCTCACCAATTTCTCACCCGCAACTGACGCAACTATTTCCCTCGCGCCTTGCCCAGCCTCAAAAACTCCCGCCGCAACCTCTCATGCCTCTGCAGTAGATGCAGGTAGCGTATCTCATCCGGACCCGACTTCGCGGCGATGATCTCGATAAGTCCGTGCTTTTCCGAACGACTCCACGACTCCAGTTCCGGAATCAGCGCCGCCACCAGCGCGAAATCTTCAAGTGCCGCATGTGCGCGTCTGCCTTCAGAAACTCGCGTTTGAAGCGCTCGCGCTAGCGATCTCACGGCCGCCTCGCGAAAATGCCGCCCGTCTCCCCCAAATTCCTTTCCCATCCGCCGCACCACCCGCAAGCCGATATTGCGCGTCGAGAATCCATCCCACGCTCCCAGGTCGCCGGGCAGTTCGTAAAACGCATGTCCCTCCGCCAGCCGCCGCAGCGTTCTCGCCGGCGTTCTGTATTTCGGATCGCGCGCGATCCGCTCCTCCTCGCGTTCCACCAGCCGCACTAGATCGTTCCGCCCGGGACGAAATCCCAGCTTGCGGTAAAACCAGAATGCCCCCGACTCGATGGCCTCGTCGTTGTTGTACCCGAGCTGGTAGGGATACATCGAGATACAAGTCGTCCCCATCCACGAGCACAGGCAGCGCAGCACCTGCGCGAAGATCCACGCCACTTCGCCGCCGCGGAACGTGTAGAACGTGTTGAACCCAACTTCCATCCACTCGAACAGCCCGATGGCTTCGATGTAGTTGATGGGTACGCCATTCTTCAAAGTGAGCCCGGCCACATAGGCGCGCAAGGGAAGCCGCCGCTCCGGCGGGAGGTTCCACAGGAAAATGGATACGCCCCGCCCCACATCAGCCCGCACCACCGTTCGCGGATCACCCAGCGTGGTGCCGTACAGTTCGCGGTACCGCACCAGCATCACCTCGCGGATCAGATCCATGACGGACTCGCCTTGCCGTCGTGACAATCGCAAGAACGCCGGAGGCCGCCTCGCCAATTCCTCCGCCAGCGACACATCCCGCCGCGTGATCAGCGGCTCCTGGTGATAGAAAACCTGCCGCACCGGCCGCCAGTTCCGGGTCCGCGAAACCGTCGAATTCTCCAGCCGCCAACGCACCGGCATGCGCAGAGAATCGTAGAGCCGCGACTTCTCCACGTCCGCCAGCGGCAATTCGCTAAACCGTTCCGCCAGCCACGCCGCACTCGTGCTCTTGGTCCCCTGCGCCGCCTCCAGCCACTTCCGCCAGGGAATGTTGGCTTCCACCAACGCGTCTTCCTCGAGCAACGGCAGAACCCGCGGCCACACCGCGCCCATCGCGCGCTCATCGTCGTAGTCGTCCCAGGCGATCTCCACCTTGCCGGGGAGCCGCTTCACCAGCCAGCGCACGAGGTCGAGCCCCAGCGTGTCCTGCATCGTCGTTCCTGCGATTCCAGAGACCTCCAGCGGATCGAACTCGTCCATGTCCGCCCCGGCCCGGCGCAGCTCTTCCACCCGTTTCCAGAAGGACCGCAGCAGACCCTCGCATTGCCGAAGCACACGCGGGCTTGGCGGGAAGGCTCGCAACACCAGCAAGGTTTCGTGGAATCGAATCAGGGAAGGAACATCAGGGAACCGTACTCGTCCCGCTCGCGCCAGAATCTTTGCCGCGCTCGCGGCGGCGGCGCGCCCGAACTGATAGCGGCGGCTCTCCAGTTCAGTCAGGAATCGGCCTGGCGAGGGCGCAGCCATTTATTGCGAGCTGTACTCGATCCGAACGTCGTGCGGTGTGCCGGTCCAGGGGATATTCTCCACCTTCACCGTCCCACCTTCCGCCTCCCAGTTTCCTGGAGGCTTCCCGTCCACAGAGACTTCGCGCACCTTGCCCGCGCCGTACACCGTGAGTTGCACATCCTTGAACCATGGACGGTACGGTCCCTCGGCCTTCGCAATGTGCACGTTGACGCGATCCGCTCCAGCCTCGCACGTAAAGTGCGCCCGCAGAAACTCACCCCTCTGGTACGCCAGCGTGTTGCCCTCGTCCATGTACAGGTCCCCGCTGCAATCCGGCCCCGGATAAACCCGCAACTCTAGTCCACCCTGCGGCGTCTCCTCCACGTTCTGCACCACCGGTTGCTGCGGCACGATCGTCCCCGCGCGCACGTACACCGGCAACGTATCCAGCGGAGGCTCGACCTGAATCGTCCGCCCCCCGCCCACCTTTTCGCCCGTCCAGTAGTTGAACCAGTCCCCCTTGGGCAGGATCACTTCGTAGGGTCCCACGAATGGCCACACCTTGGGCGCTACGAGTAGTCCCGCGCCGAACATGTACTCCTCGCCGTTCGTGGCCAGCCCCGCCTCTGCCGGGAACTCCATGAACATCGGCCGCATCAGCGGAACGCCCGTCCGCGAGGCCTCCTCCATCCCGGTATAGATGTAGGGCAGCAGGCGGTAACGCGTCTCGATGTATTTCTTGCGAATGGCTTCGTGCTCCGGACCATCCACCCACGGCTCGCGATCCCGCGTGCCCTTGGCCGCGTGGTTGCGGTAAATGGGATTGAACGTTCCCAGTTCCATCCACCGCGTCAGCAACTCCGGCGTCGGACTTCCGTTGAACCCGCCTATGTCGTCACCCACAAACGCATATCCCGACAGCCCCAGATTCGTCAGTTGCGGAATCGAAAGCCGCAGGTGATTCCACGAAGCCGTGTTGTCGCCCGTCCACGTGGCAGCGTACCGCTGAGCCCCCGCGTAGGCGGCGCGCGTCAGCACAAACGGACGCAGATCGGGCTGAAGTTTCAGCAGCCCTTCGTAAGTCCCGCGCGCATTCTCCATGCCCATCACGTTGTGAATCTCGCGATGGTCCGTCTTCCGCCCTTCCACCGAATGCACCGTATCGAGCGGCATGGTCTTCGACGGATACACGAACACTGCCGGCTCGTTCATGTCGTTCCAGAACCCGCGAATCCCCTTCTTCACAAAATCCGCATACAGCGTTCCCCACCACTCCCGCACCACCGCGCGGGTGAAGTCAGGAAACACGCTGTCCCCCGGCCACACTGGACCCATATACACCGAGCCATCCGGATTCTTCACGAAATAATCGTGCGCCATGCCTTCGTCGTACGGCTTCGATCCCGGCAGTTTTGCAATGTGCAGGTCGGTGATCGTAATCAGCTTGAACCCCTGCTGGCGCAGGTCCTGGATCATCTCCTCGAAGTGCGGAAACCGCTCCCGGTCCACGCTGAAGGGCCGGTTCTTTTCCTGGTAGTCGATGTCCAGATAAATCACGTCCGCCGGAATCTTGCGCTTGCGAAACTGGTCCGCAATCTCCCGCACTCGTGCTTCCGGATAGTAGCTGTACCGGCACTGCTGGTATCCCAGCGAAAACAGCGGCGGCAGTGGAGTGCGGCCCGTCAGCGCAGTAAAATCGCTGACCACCCGCTTGGGATCCGGTCCGTAGAAAAAGTAATAGTTCAGTTCCCCCGCATCCGCGCCAAACGAATACGCGTCCCGGAACTCCTTGCCGAAATCGAACGTGCTGCGGTACGTGTTGTCCAGAAAAATCCCGTAGGCTGCTCCGTTACGCACGCCCATGAAGAACGGGATGGCCTTATACAGCGGGTCGGTCGATTCCTGCCACCCGAATGCATCCGTATTCCACAGCGTGAAGGCCAGTTCGCGATGATCGAGCGGCCCGGTCTTGTCGCCCAACCCGAAGTAGTGCTCGTCGATCGGCATCGCCTTCCACACCCGGAACGCCGAGCCGTTGAACGATACCGGCTCGTTCGCCTGATCCTGCGAAATCACCTGGCCCTGCTCATCCTCAAAGACCACCCGCAGCGGAGACTTCAGCACGCGTACCCGCAAGCTCCAAGTGTCGACTACCGCCGCGTCACTCGTGTCCTTGATTTGCACCTTCGGCGCAGCGGGAAACGCGTTGGGCAGCACCGCGAACGATGCGTCCGGCGGAAACGTGCCCAGCGGCGCATACCGCAACCTCACCACGCTGGGCGACATGGCCAGCACCTGCACTCGCGTCGCCCCGGCCGTCAGTTCGACTCCGTTCGTCAGGTTCTGCACTGCGCTCACGTCGCCCAGCGCATGCCACTGCGCGTGCGCCAAAGACGCACACGCCACAAAAAGTACCCACCACCAAGCCTTACTAGCTGGTCTCATCGGATTGTCCGGGTTGCGCCGCAGAATCATACCTGAAAGCCGGGACTAGGAAGACCGGAGAATATCGATCTTCCATCGCCAGGTTCATTTCGGAACCGTCGCGCGGCAGCAGCAAGCCGGGCGGACAAACGTTGACTGCACGCCTCAAGCCCGCGCACCTTGCCCACCCGCACCGATCCTCCCGCGATTCTCGCAAATACGAAGTTGACAGTCGTCATTCCTCCCCATACTGTGTCGTGTCTGACGCCCGGAGCCAGCTAAGAAAATCGTTCTCGCGAAGTCGTGCTGGATTCGTGAACGGAGGCTTGCCGACCGACTATGAACGCGACCGCAGCGCTTACCCACCGCACACTCGCGCCCCTCGACCTGGCCATCATCGGCGTCTACTTCCTGGTGGTCTTTTCTATCGGCTTGTACTTTGCCCGTAAGGAACGCACCTCGACCGACTACTTCCTCGCCAGCCGCGACATCGGATGGTTCTTCATCGGCGCGTCCCTGTTTGTCTCCAACATCTCCACCGAGCATTTCATCGGCCTGTCGGGCACCGGAGCCTCCTCCGGCCTCGCCGTCGGCCACTTCGAGTGGCTCGCCTGCCTCATCCTGCTCATCCTGGGCTGGGTCTTCGTCCCGTTCTACCTGCGCACCAACGTTTTCACGATGCCCGAGTTTCTCGAGCGCCGCTTCAACCGCCAGTGCGCCGTTTACCTTGCGGCCATCTCCATCATCGCCTACATCTTCACCAAGATCTCCGTGCAACTCTACGCCGCGAGCGTGGTGCTGGAACGCGTGGCTGGCTGGAGTTTATGGAAGACCGCCGTCGTCCTGGTCATCGCCACCGGCATCTACACTATTGCCGGCGGGCTCGCTGCCGTCATCTACACCGACACGGTTCAAACCCTGATTCTGATTACGGGCGCCGTGGCCCTCACCATCATTGGCCTGATGAAAGTCGGCGGCCTCGCGCACCTGCGCACCATGGTGCCCGAAGGCTATTTCCACATGATCAAGCCCGCCTCGGACCCCAACTTCCCCTGGACCGGCATCTT
>Ga0209698_10000814_pt1 | contig 36099 bp, 22 predicted proteins | sample LitLauG_LLR_2012_FD_187203 | JGI IMG/M metagenome (GOLD analysis project Ga0209698, IMG submission 187203) | Freshwater sediment microbial communities from Pennsylvania, USA - Little Laurel Run_MetaG_LLR_2012 (SPAdes) (version 2) | ecosystem: Environmental > Aquatic > Freshwater > Creek >... | reverse complement strand
GTCACGGTGGTCATGCCCGCGAAATCCTGCCGCGCCTGCTGCCTGGCGGGCGCCTGCTTGGCCTCGATGCCGATCCAATCGAATTACCCAAAACCGAGGCCCGGCTCCACGCCCTCGGTTTCGGGCCGGACGCATTCACCGCGCAGCGCAGCAACTTCGCCGGCTTGCCGCAAATTCTCGCGCAAGCCAAACTCAGTGGCGCGGATTTGATCCTGGCCGATCTCGGTTTGTCCTCCATGCAAATTGACGATCCGGCGCGTGGCTTTTCGGTGAAGCACGCCGGCCCGCTCGACATGCGGATGAACCCGCAGCGCGGCCAATCCGCCGCTGCGCTGCTCGCCAAGATCACGCCCACCGCACTCGCGACCTTGCTCGTTGAGAATGCCGATGAACCGCACGCCGAGTCGCTCGCCGCCGTCCTCGCGGGAAAATCGTTCGCCACCACCACTGACCTGGCCGGTGCGATCCGCCTGGCGCTGCCACGGTTGAATTCCGACACGCTGGATTTGACCGTGCGCCGTGTCTTTCAAGCGCTGCGGATCGCCGTGAACGACGAGTTTTCCGCGCTGGAAACGCTGCTCCGGCAGTTGCCGTCCTGCCTCAAGCCCGCCGGACGCGTCGCCATCCTCACGTTCCATTCCGGCGAAGATCGGCGCGTGAAGAAAGCTTTGGAAGCGGGTTTTCGCGAGGGGTTTTATTCCGGAATTGCCCGCGAAGTCGTCCGCCCCTCGACCGCCGAACGCAACGCCAATCCGCGCTCCACGCCGGCCAAATTGCGCTGGGCGCGGCGGGCGAGCTAGCGCCAAAATCATCTGACCATGAAACTGCAACAAAGCCAGGTTTGGAAAGTCGGCGAACATTATCTGCGCATCGTCCGGTTGGAGCGCCTGGAGGTGGACTACAAAGAGCAGACCAGTCCCAACAGCAAAAAGGGCGCGCACCATCACGCCACCAAAAAAGAATTTTGCCGGCTGCTCAAGAACGGACGGCTGCTGACCGCCGAGGAATTGTTCCTCGCGCCGCCGGGTTGACAAATGTAACGGCAGAAATTACACATCTTTCATGCGCACCAGTTGCCGTTTCGCCATGGCGGTCCACGTGATGACGGTCCTCGCCTACAAGGACGGCGACCGCGTCACTTCGGCGTTCCTCGCGGCAAGCGTCAACACCAACCCGGTGATCATTCGCCGCCTGCTGCTGGCCTTGCAGCGCGCAAAACTCGTGGAAACCTCGAAAGGCGCCGGGGCCGGCACCCGCCTGAGCCGCGCGCCGGCACGCATCAATCTTGCGCAAATCTACCGGGCGGTGGAGGAAGCGGACCCGTTTAGCACGCCGACCCGCAAACCCAACGCCGCCTGCCCGGTGGGCCAGTGCATCCGCCGCGCCCTTGCCGCCGTGTTTGCCTCCGCCGAGGATGCCTTGGCGCGCGACCTCGCCCAGACGCGGCTGGCCGACCTGTTGGCCACCGTGAAAGCCGCCTGCCGCGGCGCCAGGTGACAAATTATTTTTTTTGTGATAAGCTGTAACAACTATGGTTACATACAATGAACTAACGGAATCGAAACCGTCCGCCGGGACCGCCACCAGCCGCGGCCGCCGCGTACGGCAGGCCAGTCGCACGGCGGGTCGCTCCCACCCGCGCGGCGCCCTGGATCGCCGGCTCGGCTCACCACGCGTGCCAACGCTGACACCGCCCCTCGCGCCCACGCCAGCCCTGCCAACCCCGGAGCCGCAGCCCGCCGGGATGCCGCGCGGCGATACGCTGCAACTTTACCTGCGCGAAATCGGCATGGTGAAACTGCTCACCCCGGCCGAGGAAATCGCACTCGCCAAACGCATCAAACGCGGCGATGCCGAGGCACGGGAGCACATGATCAAGGCGAATTTGCGGCTGGTGGTGAAGATCGCCCGCGATTACGAGGGCCTGGGACTGCCGTTGCTCGACCTCATCAACGAAGGCAACATCGGTTTGATGAAGGGCGTGGAGCGGTTTGATCCCCGGAAAGGCGCCAAGCTTTCCACCTACGCATCCTGGTGGATCAAACAGGCGGTCAAACGAGCGCTGGCCAACCAGTCCAAAACCATCCGCCTGCCAATTCACGTCGTGGACAAGGTCGCGCACATCCGCCGCGCGGAAGTCAGCCTGCGCGAGGCCTTCGACCGCGAAGCGACCGACGGCGAGGTGGCCGAGCATCTGGGCATGAGTGAGCAGCGCGTGCGGCAGTACCGCGATGCCTCCCGCGCACCCGTGCCGCTGGACGCCCCGATCGGCACCGAGGACGCCACGCCGATTTCGGAAACGGTCGCGGACCAGAACGCGGCGGCTCCCTTCGACCGAATACTGAAGGCGAACGACGTGTCGCTGGTACTCGAAGCGCTCGGCAAACTGGACGCCCGCGAAAGCGCGATCCTCGCGCTGCGGTTCGGCCTGCGGGACGGACAAACGCGAACGCTGGAGCAGGTCGGCGAGGAATTCGGCGTCACTCGCGAACGCATCCGGCAGATTCAGGAAGAGGCGCTGCTGAAAATGCGCGCAGATCTGGAAGCGCGGGAAGGGCCGTGACCAGTGGCGACGAGGCGCGGTCAAAAAAAGCTTTTCGCCCGCCGCATTTGCGGTTTTAGTCAGGGCGTGAAAAACCTTTTCGACCCCGCTCACCGCCGCATCCAGCAATTTATTCGCGCTGGAATTCTCGCCGCGGGCGTCGCCGGCGCGCTGCCGATGGCCGCGCAGACCAATCTGCTCGTGGCTGCTGACGGCAGCGGGCAGTTCCGCTCCGTGCAGGCAGCGATCATGGCGGTGCCCGCCGGCAGCCGCACCAATCCGGTCGTGATTCGCGTCAAGCCCGGCACTTACAAGGAACTGATTTATGTGCAGCGCGAGAAACGCTTTTTCCGACTGATCGGCGAGGATGCGGAAAAGACAGTGCTTACCTACGATCTTTACGCCGGCATCACCAACGCCGACGGGAAGCCCCTCGGCACGTTCCGCACGCCGTCCACGACGATTGACGCCGACGATTTCACGGCGGAAAATCTCACGTTCGAAAATTCCGCCGGTGCGGTGGGCCAGGCGCTGGCCATCCGGCTGGACGGGGACCGCGCGGTGTTCCGCCATTGCCGTTTCCTCGGCTGGCAGGACACCATCCTCGCCAATCGCGGACGGCAATTTTTCGAAAACTGCTACGTCTGCGGCCACGTGGATTTCATATTCGGCGCGGCGACGTGCTATTTTGAAAAATGCCGGATTCAATGCCTCGGCGACGGCTACATCACCGCGGCTTCGACGCCGGTGGATCAGCCGTTCGGTTTTGTTTTCAATCACTGCACCCTGACCGGCGCCAATCCGGAAACCAAAACTTACCTCGGCCGGCCGTGGCGGATTTACGCCAGCACGATTTTTCTGAACACAGAAATGTCGGACGTGGTCCGCCCGGAAGGATGGAACGACTGGAAGAAACCGGAGGCGCACGCCACCGCGCGCTACGCCGAGTTCGGCAATATCGGCCCCGGCGCCAGCCCGGCGTCGCGACCAGTCTGGACGAAACAATTGAGCAAAGCGGAAGCCGGCGCGATCACGGCGCAGAAAGTCCTCGGCGGTGCGGATGGTTGGAATCCGGACTCGGACAGGTGAAGTTGCGCCGCCCACGGTGCGCATTTTTCACTCCGAAATGCCGAAACTTTGTTTGGCCGCTGACGCCGCGTTCCAGCATCCTTGAAACCGATGCAACAAACCTCCAGATGGCTGTTGACTCTCCTCAGCTCATTGAGTTGCGGCCCACTCGTGGCGGCAGACGCGGACTCCGCCCCAACTGCCCCGCCGCCGAAAATTTTTAATGTGCGCGACTTCGGCGCGAAAGGCGACGGCCAGGTTTTCGACACCGGCGCGATTCAACAGGCGCTCGATGCTTGCGGCGGCACCGGCGGCACAGTGAAATTTCCGCCGGGAAATTATTTGAGCAAGCCCCTCACGCTCCGCACCAAAATGACCGTGCTGCTGGAAGCCGGCGCGACGCTGCTGGCCTCCACCGATCAGGCCGATTTCCTCAAGGATGGCGGCGACTGGCTCAAGGCCCGCGGCAGCGATTTCATCCCGTTCCTCAGCGGCCGGGATTTGACTGACGTGACCCTCACCGGCCAGGGTACGATCGACGGCAACGGTGCGGTCTGGTGGGAGGAAGCGGAGAAGGCGCGCCAGAAAGTTTCCGGCTACACGCTGCCGCGCCCGAATCTGGTTTCGATCAGCCGCGCCAAACGGCTCCGCCTTTCCGGCATCACCCTGCGCAATTCGCCAAAATTCCATCTTGTGCCGACGGAGTGCGAGGACGTGACGATTGACGGCATCACCATCCTCGCACCCGAACGCGCGGCCAACACCGACGGCATTGATCCGAGCAACTGCCGCAATGTGAAAATCACCCGCTGCCGCATTGACACCGGCGACGACAACATCGCCATCAAGTCCGGGCGGAAAGCCGAGGGCCGCGAGTTTGGCTGCGAGAACATCGAGGTCGCCGACTGCGTTTTCCAGCACGGCCACGGCATGAGCATCGGCAGCGAAACTGCCGGCGGCGTCCGGCACGTAACGGTGAGTCGTTGCACCTTTGCGGACACGGACAACGGCCTGCGCATCAAGTCCCGCCGCGACCGCGGCGGCGTGGTGGAGGATATTTCCTACACCGACATCACGATGACCAATGTGCATCCCGCGATTTCCATGGTCGCGTATTATCAGAACAGCACGCGCGACAAATATCCCAAGGGCGACGCGGCTCAGCCGGTGACCGCGACCACGCCCGTGTTCCGCAACATTCGCATCGCCAACGTCACCGCCACCTCGACCCGCGAGGCCGGCCTGATCGTGGGTTTGCCGGAAAGCCTGGTGCAAAACGTCGTGCTGGAAAACGTCACCATTACGGCGAACGAAGGTTTGTTCCTCGCCAACGCCAAAGGGGTCGAACTAAGAAACGTCCACGTTTCCGCTGCCAAGGGCGAAGCCATCCTCAAAGACAACGCGCAGGTGGAAGAAATAAAGCATGCGAAATAGTCCAAAATTATTTGTTCGTCCGCTCGCGGCAACGGTGCTGCTCGCCGCCGTCACCTGCGGCGCTGCGGGAGCGGCATCTTTGCCAACCTTTGCCGGCGCCACGCCGCTCCAGTGGTCGGTGCGCATGGCCGATTCAGAAATGGCCCGGCTCGGCGACAAACTCGTCTGGCAGGAGGGCGGCGCGGCAAAATGGGATTACACCGCCGGCCTGTTCACGCTTTCACTCCTCAAGCTTGATGCACAGGCCCACGACGCGCGCCATTTGAAATTTGCCCAGAATGCGATCGGCTCATTCATCTCCGCCGATGGAAATATTCATGGTTACAAGGTCGGAGAATACCAACTCGACGCCCTCAATCCGGGCAAGACCGTGCTCGCGCTCTGGCAACTTACTCAGGACGAACGTTACCAAAAAGCGGCCCGGTTGCTGCGGCGCCAACTCGACTCCCAGCCGCGCACCTTCGACGGCGGCTTCTGGCACAAGCAACGTTACACCAATCAAATGTGGCTCGACGGGCTGTTCATGGCCGCGCCGTTCTACGCCGAATGCGGAAAAATTTTCGGCGAACCGGCGGTCTTCGACGACGTCGCCAGACAGATTCGGTTGATGGAGGTTCACGCGTACGACCCGGTGAGTGGACTGTTTTATCACGGCTGGGACGCGGCGAAAATTCAGCCGTGGGCGAATCCCGCGACGGGCTGTTCCTCCAATTTCTGGGGCCGAGCCATCGGCTGGTACGGGATGGCGCTGGTGGACACGCTGGATTTTTTGCCGACAAACCATCCCGCGAGGCCGGCGATCATCGCCACGCTGCAAAGACTCGCGGGCGGCGTCCTTCGCTGGCAGGACGCGAGGACCGGTCTGTGGTGGCAGGTGCTCGACCAGGGCAATCGTCCGGGGAACTACCTGGAAGCCACCGCATCGGCGATGTTCATTTACACGCTGGCCAAAGGAGTAAACCAAAACGAACTGCCGCGCGGGTTCGCGCCGGCCATCTGGAAAAGCTATCGCGGACTCCTGACGAATCTCGTCACGACCAACGCCGCCGGCGAAATCACGCTCACGCACTGCTGCCAGGTGGCCGGCTTGGGCGCGTCGCCGAGCAACGGCCATCCCCGCGACGGCAGTTTTGAGTATTACGTTCACGAACCGGTGGTGGGCAACGACCTGAAAGGCGTGGGTCCCTTCATCCTCGCGGGGATCGAGTTGCAAAAACTCGCCGCCACGCTTCCGCCTGCGCCACAGCGTCCGGCGGTCCGGCGGCGCATCCCCCTGGCTGAATAATTTGAATCCGGTTGGAGTCCGCCAAACACCGGTTTTGGCGGCACTTCAGAACGACCAAAGCCCGCGCCGCCTGCATTCTCCCAAGCGGACTCCACCTCGACCCCGCCTGCGCACGCCCGGAAACCGGCATCCGAAAAACCCGGGACCGCCGCAGGCTTGTTTTTTCACCTTTCGCGCCTACACTTGCCCCATGAAGAACGATGTCGTGCAAGTCAAAATCCGGGGCATCCTGCCGGCCAACAGCGGCTGCGCGCTGTTCGTTGGCAATGACGAAAAGGTGTTCGTCATCAACGTCGAGCCGCAAATGGGCGCGATCATCAGCATGTTCTTGCAGGACACACCCAAGGAGCGCCCCCTCACCCACGACCTGATGCAGAACATCTTCAAAGGCTTCGGCATCTCGGTCGAACGCATCGTCATCACGGAACTGAAAAACTCCACCTACTTCGCGCGCCTGATTTTGCAGCAGCAAAACGAACTCGCCAACAAAGTCGTGGTCGAGATTGACGCGCGGCCGAGCGACTGCCTCGCGCTGGCCACGGCCCAGAAACGCCCGATCTACGTCTCCTCAAATCTGTTCGCCCAGGTCGAGGACATGAGCGAACTGCTGAACCGCATCAACGAGGACAGCGGCGAAACCGGCGAGACCGAATAGTCCATGCCCGCCGCCGCCAAGCCGGTTTCCCCGGTGCTCCTCATCTTTGGCGAGGACGAATTCGCCGTCAAGCAGCGCGCCCGCCAGGCTTACCAGCAGTGGACCGAAGAACTGGGCGGCGAGGATCACGAAATTTTGGACGCCGCGGTCGGCAACAGCGGCGACGCGTTGCGGGTGCTGGCCAAACTCCGCGAGGCGCTGCAAACCCTCCCCTTCTTCGGCGGCGGCAAAGTCGTCTGGCTCCAGAACTGCAGTTTCCTCGGCGACGACCGCACCGCTTCGTCGCAGGCCGTCACCGAAACGCTCGCCGAACTCGCGCAGGAGCTGAAGGATTTTTCCTGGCAAACCGTGCGCCTGCTCGTCAGCGCCGGCAAGGTGGACAAGCGCAAGGTTTTTTTTAAAACGCTCGACAAAATCGGCGCGGTCGAGGCCTTCACCGCGTGGTCGGTGGACGACAAGGATTGGGCGGACCAGGCCGAGGCCTGGGCGGACAAGGCGTTGCGCGCCCGCAAAAAAAACATTTCCGACGAGGCGCTGGCCGAACTGGTCGCCCGCGTCGGCCCGCACGCGCGCCAACTCGACAACGAAATCGAAAAGGTTGCGCTCTACGTCGGCGACCGCCCAGAAATCACGCTGGCGGACGTGATGGCCATTTGTGCCCGCAACAAGCAAGCCCGCGCCTTTGCCCTGGGCGACGCCCTGGGCGACCGTGATTTGCGCAAGGCGCTCCGTTGTCTCGACGAGGAACTCTGGGAAATCCGGCTCAAGATTGACCGTGACAAATCCGAGATCGGGTTGCTCTACGGCCTGATCGGCAAAGTCCGCGCCATGCTGCTGCTCAAGGAAATGGTGCGCGAAGGCTGGGTCAAGGCGGATGCCGATTATTCCCGGTTCAAATCGCAATTGGAGCGCGTGCCCGCGGACCGGTTTCCGGCGGACAAGAAATTCAACCCGCTGGCCATGCACCCGTTCATGCTCCACCGCGCCCTCGCACAATCCAGGAATTATGCCACACCCGAACTGATCGGCGCGATGGACCTGCTGCTGCAAAGCAACCAGCGGCTGGTCACGCGCGGCCTGGACGAATCGCTCGTGCTCCAGCAGGCGCTGGTGCAGATCATCAGCCGCGACGACGTGCGGCCCGCCACCCGTTGAAAGGACAGTGGCGCCGCCTTTAATTCTGTTGTAATTATTTCCTCCATGAGTGCGACCGCCGGCCAGATGTTGGTGTCAGTCCGTGACCGTTGCGCCTGCGTGAGGATCGCGGGACGGGTGAACTTTGCCTGCAGCCCCGACTTCAAGACGCTGCTCAATGAATTGTCGAACCGGGGCTGCACCACGTTCGTGCTGGATCTCAGCGAGTGCGTGCTGATGGACAGCACTTTTCTGGGCGTGCTGGCCGGCTTCGGCTTGAAATGTCAGCAGCCGCAGCCGGACCAGCCGGAGCGCACCCTCGAAGTCTTCAATCCCAGCGATCGCGTGGCCGAGTTGCTGGAAACCCTCGGCGTGCTCCATCTCTTCAAAGTCATCCGGGGCGCCGCGGCGTTGCCGGCAACACCCGAGGCCCAACCGCTCACGCCCGGCAGCCACAGCCGCGAAGAGTTGAACCGCACCTGCCTGGAGGCCCACCAACTGCTGATGGCGGCCAATCCCGCCAACGCCGCACGTTTCAAAGACGTGGTGGCGTTCCTGGCCGAGGATTTGAAGAAGCAGCCCCCTGGTCGCTGACTGCGGTTGGCGCGCCGTCTGGCGGGGCCGGGCATCGCCAGAACTGGCGATTGCAGGAATCCTTCAGGAGTGCGAAGTTAACCGGCATTAAGTCATCGTTCCAACATGCCTGAATCTGCCGCGACCGCACCTTTTTGCCACCCGAACCAGATGCCGATGAAATCCCTTTTGAACCTGCTTTGCCTGGCGAGTCTGTTGTTGTCGGCAACTCCCGCATGGGCCAACCTCCCCGGAGGCGGCACCGGCACCGGGGCGAACGTCACGCTCACCGACGGCGGCACCACCGTCACTCTTGGCAACGGCATCGTTTCCATCCTTTGCACGAAATCCGGCGCGACGATCAACCAGATCAATTACACCTACAACAACGGCGGCGGCACGCAGACGCTCAACCTGCTTTCCGGCGGCAACAATGGCGGCCAATTATATTGGGAGAACAGCAACAATCAGGGACTGACGTTCACATACGCGCTCGTCGCCGACCCGGCGAACAACGGCGGCAATTATGCCGAAATCTCGCTGAGCACCACGACGGTGGTGGGCGACGTGTTGGAGGTGCATTACTCGTTGCTGCGCGGTGCCACGGGATTTTATGTCACGGCCATCTGGTATCACCGAAGTATTGACGGCGCTTTCGGCATGGGCGAGTGCCGTGACAACATTTACGCCGGGTCCATTTTCAACTGGATGAGCGTGGACGCCCAGCGCAACCGGGTGATGGAAGTTTCCGGCGGCGCGGCCATCGGAGTGCAGGGTGCGCCGGTGGAAGTTTCGCTGTGGACGAACGGCATTTACGCCGGCCAGTACGAGGACAAATACAAATACAGCGCCGACCTTGGCGTGAACCACGTCTGGGGCTGGAGCAGCGTCGGCACCGGCGGGAAAAACATCGGCCTTTGGAACATCACCGCCAGTTCGGAATATTACAACGGCGGCCCGCTCAAGCGCGAACTCATGGAACACATCGGCACCACGGTTTTGAACATGCTCAACGGCGGCCATTACGGCATGGGCGGGGACGCCAGCTGGGCGGCGGGCGAAGTGTGGACCAAAGTGGACGGCCCGTATTTCATCTATTGCAACAACGTCACCAACACCATCACGAGCACGAACGCGGCGGCGCAGGCGCTTTACAACGACGCGCTAGCTCAGGGCGCCGCCGAGGCCGGGGCTTGGCCGTATGCCTGGTTCGCCAACACCAACTACGCGCCCGCGGCCAGCCGGGGCATGGTGACGGGAAAAATGCTCATCAGTGACAGCGGCAATCCCAACGCCTCCGCCGCCGGCCTGTGGGTCGGCTTGATCCAGCAGCCTTCCACCACCAGTGGCACGTATGATTTTCAGCAGTGGATGAAACCCTACCAGTTTTGGACGAAGACGGACACGAACGGAAATTTCGCGGTGAGCAACATCATCGCCAGCGCGAACTACACCTTGTATGCCTTCGGTCCCGGCGCCCCAGCCATGTTCATGTCACAAGCCCAAACCGGCGGCAATCCACCGGTGTTGTTTGATTTGCCGGCGGCACCATTCGCCGTGAGCGTCACCGGCGGTGCGACGACGAATCTCGGCAACGTGACTTGGACGCCGACCCGCATCGGCGCGACGGTCTTTGAAATTGGCTACCCCAACCGCACGTCGGATAAATTCCGCCATGGCGACGACTGGTGGGTCGGGGAGCTCGGGCCGAAAACGACCGCGCCGAGTCCGATCTGGAGCAAGTGGCTGGAATATCCCTTTGAATTTCCGAACGGCGCGAACTACGTCGTCGGGCAAAGCCGCTGGAGCACGGACTGGAATTTTGTCCAGCCCGTTTTCACCGACAGCCACGGTAATTACAACAACTCCAGTTCCACCATCACCTTCAATCTCGCCACGGCCCCGGCCAACGGCGCGCAGGCGTCGTTGTATCTCGGACTATCATCGGATTATTACTCGGCGATCATTGTCACCGTCAACGGCAACAACCTCGGCGGCGTCGCCGGCGTCACCGGCTCGCCCAACAACAGCATCCCAACCACCGGCTATTATGTCGGCTACGGAGCCAGCGACACCACCATTCGCGAGGGCAATCAAGCCGCGGCTTCCGACGAGCGCCTCACTTTTCCGGCTTCGCAACTTCACGCCGGCGCGAACACCCTCAACATCGGCATCCGGCAGATTGGCGGGAGTTATTTTGCCGACCACGCGATGTATGATTACATCCGCCTGGAACTGACCGGCTACGTTCCGCCGCCGCCCGCGGGCGCCGCCGCCTACGCAGGCAGCAATTGCAACCTGGTCGTCTGGCCGGTGGTTCCCGGCGCGACCAGTTACAATATTTTGCGCTCGACCACCTCCGGCAGCGGCTATGTTTCCGTTACCAACGGCGTCACCGGACCGGTCTGCGGCAGCGGCGCGGTCAACGCCACTTGGCTCGACACCACGGCGGCGAACGGCACCGGCTATTTCTACGTGATCCGGTCCGTCAATCCCACTGGCAGCAGCGCCAACTCCCCGCAAAGTTCCGGCGCGACGCCCGCGGCGGGCCTTGCCTCGAACGCGCCCGCCGCGCCCGCAGGCTTGGCGGTGGGCGGCGTCGCGCACCAGAGTGTGACGCTCAATTGGAACGCAGCCGCCGGCGCAAATTTTTACAGCGTCTGGCGTTCAACACTGGCGAATTCCGGCGGCGGCTCATCGAACACATTGAGCACCATCCTGCTGAACAACACGGTCACCAAAACGAGCTACACCGACACCTCGCCAACCGACGGGAGCAGCTACCGCTATTTTGTCACCGCCACCGGCGCGGGTGGCACGAGCACCAGCTCGGCTCCGGCGGTGGCCGTGCCGCTGCCGACGGCCCCGGCCACTTTGGCCGCCTCGTTCACCGGTAGTTTTGTTCAGACGAATAACATCACGCTCAACTGGACCGCGGTGCCGGGCGCGGTGGGCTACGTCATCTCGCGCGCAACGAGTTTGAACGGCACTTACACTTATCTGCAAACGGTGACCGAAACGACCTACACCGATGTTGGTTTGAATCCGGCGACAATTTATTATTACCATGTAGCCGCAATGAACGCCGCCGGGGTCACCGGCAACGCCACCGACTCCGTCAACAGCCAGCAAGTTTTTCCGGCAAGCTTGACGGCGACCGCAACGAATGCGCAAATCACCCTGACCTGGCCGGCCACGACCGGCGCGACCAGTTACGCCTTGAAACGCGGCACCAGCAGCGGAAACGAAACGGTCGCCGTCGTCACCGGTTACACCGGCACCACCTACACCAACACCGGCCTCGCCAACGGGACGACCTATTATTTTGTCGTCACCGCCACCGGCGCGGGCGGCACCAGCGGGAATTCGCCCGAGGCCAGCGCCACGCCATTTGCCAACTCCAGCGGCATCTGGATTTCATCCGCCAGCGGCAACTGGAGCGCGGCGGCGAACTGGAGCGGCGGCGGCATCGCCTCCGGACCCGGCAGCACCGCCGATTTCAGCACCGTCAGCCTGCCAACCAATCTGACGGTCACGCTGGACAGCGCCCGCACCATCAGCGGCTTGATTTTTGGCGACGCCACGGCCACCTACAACTGGACGCTGGCCGGCACGAACACGCTGACTTTGGGATTGAGTCCCAACATTGAGGTCGTGAATCAGTCGGCGACCATCAGCACCCCCGTGGCCGGCACGGCGGGCTTGAGCAAAAACGGTTTCGGTTCGCTGGTGCTGGGCGGCGCGACCAATCCATTGACCGGCGGCGTGGCGGTGAATGCGGGTTCGCTTACGCTGGATTTCACCGCCGCCAATTCGCCGGTGACGAACCTCATTGCTTCCGCCAACAGCATGACGCTCGCCGGCAGCACGCTGCAAATCACCGGCAGCAGCAACACGGTCAACGCACAGTCTTTCGCCGCCACGACCTTGAACGTCGGAACTTCGGTGATTGCCGCCGCGCCAGTGGGCGGCGCCAGCCTCCCCACCGCCAACCTGGCCGGCATCACGGCGAACGCCGGCGGCGTGGTGGAATTTGTCGGACCCGCCACGGTGGGTCCGGGCGGCGCCAGCGTGGCCTCCAACGCCGTCATCACTACGACCGCCAGCGGCAACAGCGCTTTCGTCGGCGGTAACGGCACGGCGTTTTTTGCCGCCAATTTCGCAACCGTCGGACTTTATGATTTCGCGGCAACGCTGGTTGCCGGCCCGCCTTACCCGGTGGTTGGCGGCAGCCAGATCGCCGGATTTTACACGCCCGCAAGCGGCACCGCGGGCACGTCAGGCAACCTGGATGTCACGGGCAACATCACCGGTTGGTCCGCGCAGCCGTATCTCACCAGCATGAGATTCAACGCCAATCTCGGCGCAAACATCTCAGTCGCCTCCTATTCGACATTGACGCTGTCCGACATTCTGGTGACGCCGGGCGTGGGCGCACACAATGTGATTTTCAACAACAACGGTTTTCGTCCCGCCGGCGGGAACGGAACTTACGGCGGGCCGCTGGTGATCTGGCAAAACAACCCCGCCGGCGAGTTGATTCTCAACACCGCGCTGGGCAATTCCAAAGCCGGCTCCGCGGCGTACGTGCAAGCCGGCCCCGGCACGGTGTCCATCACCGGCGCCAGCAGCGGCTACACCGGACCAAGTTATTTGAACGGCGGCGTAACGCTCATCGCCGGCAACGGCTCCCTCGGCGCGGCGGCCACCGCCGCGACGGTGAATTTGGAAGGCGGCACGCTGGCGGCCAACGGCACCTTCTCCCTGGACAATGGCAGCGCGGCCTCCGCACGGTTCGTCTGGCTCAACACTCCGGGCGGCGGCCTGGCCGCGACTGCGGGCAACACGTTGACGGTGGACGGTGTAATCGGCAGCGCGGCCGGCGCCGGGCCGCTGACAATTGGTGTTCCCGCGTCGAGTGCGAACAACAACACCGCCGGTCTGCTCCCCGGCACCGGCGCGGGCACGGCGAACACCGCCGTCTATGCCACCGGCACCGTCGTGTTCACGAATGCCAATTCATTTACCGGCGGAACGGTGCTGCACAGCGGCACGCTCAACATCAACGGAATCGACGCCCTCGGCGGCGCGAACTACGGCGGCCTGACACTTAACGGCGGCACATTGCAATACGCAGCAAATTTTCCCGGCAACAACGGCACCGCGGATTTGACCTTCTCCGGAAAACCGGGCATCACCCTCGCTGCCGGAGGCGGCACGGTTGACTTGAACGGAGACACGGTCACCTACGCCGGCGCGTTCGGGAACAACGGCACGGGCGCGCTGACGATCAAAAGTTCACTGCCTGGCGGCACGTTGAATCTCCAGGGCGGCAATAGTTTTTCCGGCGGCGTCACCCTCACCAACGCCACGTTGGCCGTCAATAATTCAGCCGGCTCCGCCACCGGTTCCGGCGATGTGCTGGTGCAAAACACTGGCGTTCTGTCCGGCAACGGCTCCGTCAGCGGCTCCGTCACGGTGGCCGCCGGCGGTGCCCTGGTCCTGGGCAATGCCTCGGACTCACTCGCCGTGGGCAACAATCTGACGCTGAATGCAGGAAGCCTGACGCTGTTTCAAGTGCAACATTCGCCGCTGACCAACTCCAGAGTGAGCGTGGCCGCAGCGCTGACCCTTGCCGGGAATCTGGTGGTGACGAATGCCGGTGGCAACGCCCTCGCGGCCGGCGACGCGTTTCAATTGTTCGCTGCGGGAAATTACACCGGCACTTTCAGCAGCCTGACCCTGCCGGCACTGGCGACGAATCTGGTCTGGAACACCAGCCTGCTCAACACAAGCGGCACGCTGTCCGTTTCGGCGTATCTCGCTCCAGTCATCGGGTCGGCGGCTTTCGCCGGCACCAATTTTATCGTCAGCGGTTCGGGCGGGATTCCTGGCTGGACCTATTACGCCCTCAGCGCCACCAACCTGGCCGCGCCGGTATGGACGCCGATCCTGACCAATCAGTTTGACGCCAGCGGAAATTTCACTTTCACCGATGCCTTGTCGCCAAGTTCACCGCAAATGTTTTACCGCTTGCAACTGCAGTGAATCCAATGTGTCCGCAGGCCCGCGAACAAGGCTATTATCCGGAGAAACTATGAACGCGATCGCCGGTTCCGCACCGAGAATTTTAAGGTCAGCCCAGGCAGCTGGATGTGGCAGAGTTCGTTTTCCATTGAATTTGCGTCACCAGTTCTGTGGATGCCTGGGGCTGATGAAATAGACCAAACTATCACCATCAATGATTTTAAATCTTAATTTTTGTATTCGCCGGGCCAGGTTGATGCTGCTGGCAGCCGCCCTGTCCTGGGTTGCCAACACCAGTTGGGCCAACAATCCTGGCGGCTTCACCACGCTGGTGACGACGGCGGTGACGACCGGCACGGAAACTTACGGCGCGAACACGGATCATTTTCTCGACAACGGGATATTGCGCGTGGACATCTCACCGAACGGCAGTGTGGATTCCATCAAGTATCTCAAGCCCGGCTCGGCGGGCACGCCTTCGGCCAACGGCACGCAGATGGTCAGCCAGTCCGGCGTCAATTTTGGCAACCACACGGCGATTTATTATTACTGGTATCCGGACAGCAACGGCGACGCGACCTATTTGAATACCGTCGTCGGCAGCACAAACGTGGACATCGCGTATCTGCGCACTTACAACCCGGCGGCGAACAGCGTCGTCGCGGATGTGGAGTTGCACTACGAACTCGGCAAGGGCAACACGGGAGTTTATTGCTACATCATCGTCCGGCATCCGGCGAGCTACGCGGTTTACACAAATAATTTGAACATCTCGTTCATGCAGTGCATCTGGCCGACGGCGCATGACAACACGAATTTCCTCTGCGAAAACCAGTATCTCGACAACTTCACCAAATACGGCCTGTTCATCAACGGCGTGCAGCAAAAACGCAACGGCCTACAACCGAATTTTTACGACGACTGGCACACCATCGGCGTGACGAACATGCCGAAGGAAATCGTCCAATACACCACCGGCGTTTTTGCCGGCAGCACCAATGGAAAATATTCCTTCACGCTCGATTATCCGAAAGTGGACACGTTCGGCATGGCCAGCGACACGAACAAACTGGGCATGTGGTTTGTCGCCGGTGGGCACGAGTATCAGAACAACGGACCGACCGCGTGCGAATACGCCGGTGGCATCGGCGGACTGATTCTTTACGAACCGCTCATCGCGCATTACAACAACACCGGACTGACGGTCAGCAGCAACGCGAACTGGACGAAGATTTACGGCCCGTGGCTGCTGTATTTCAACAGCCAGTCCAACGGCGCGGCGTGCTGGACCGATTCGCAAATTCAGGCACTCGCGGAAAAATCCGCTTGGCCTTACGCGTGGCTGACGAACTCGATTTATCAATCGCGCAATCAACGCGCCATCATCAGCGGCAAACTCATCATCAGTGATCCGCTGCGACCGCTGGCGAACGCGGCAGGCGCGTGGATCGGCATGGCCGCGCCGGATTCCGGTTTGGAAAATGACCCGGCCAACTGGCAATACCAATCCGACGGCTACCAGTTCTGGACGCAGTGCGCGGCGGACGGCTCTTTCACGCTGCCGCCGGTCACGACGTTTTCACCTTACGGCGGTTCACAGACTTATACGCTTTATGCTTATTGCGCCGGCACGAATGGCTCGGTCGGAGAATTTCAAACCGGCCCGTTCACCTTCGCGCCGGGCACGGTCACGAACCTCGGCACGTTGACTTGGAAAGTCCCGCATCCCGGCAGTCAGGTGCTTTGGGAAATTGGTTATCCCGACCGCACTGCCGCGAAATATCGTCACGGCGACGAATACGGCCGGCCGTCCATGTGGATCAATTTCGGCAACGAGTTTTCCAGCCCGCTCGAATATTTCATCGCCAGCAACAACTGGGCGACCGCGCTGAATTACGCGCATACCGTGGATTACACGACGAACACGCCGTGGAAATGGCATTTGAATTTCAACCTGCCGTCGGTCAAAGCGGGCACCTACTGGCTGAACATCGCCTACGCCACGGCGGATTCGTATCAGATCGTGCGCGTCAACAACGACGGTTCCTACGTCGCGGATTTCATTCCCGACAACGGCACGCCCGGAACCACCACGATGATCCGCGAGGGCATCCACAGCAAATACACCGTCGCGCACGTGGCGATTCCATCCAGCCTGCTCGTCGCCGGCGCGAACTTCATCACGCTTGACCACGAGTATCATTCCGACCACGGGAACGACAATTTCATGTATGACTACCTCAATCTCGAAGCGCCGCTGCCGCAGTTGACGTGGCGCGGCGACGGCGCGGCGAACCTCTGGGACATCGGTGCCTCGACGAACTGGTTCGATGGCAGCGGCCTCGTGACCTACGGCGATTTGAGTCCGGTGTTTTTCGACGACACCGGTTCCGCGTCGCCCGCCATCAATCTCATCGCCGCCGCACAACCGTCGTCCCTGACCGTGTCGGCAAACAAGGATTACACATTCACCAACAATTCTCTTTACGGCACGATGACGCTGGCCAAATCCGGCAACGGCACGCTCTCGCTCAATGATACAAATTCCTATACCGGCAACACGACAGTCAGCAATGGCACGCTGCTCGTGAACGGCCTCATCGCCAGCCCCGTCACCGTGGTCGGCGGCACGCTTGGCGGCAGCGGCACCGTTGCGGCAAACGTTGGTTTGCTGTCAGGCACCACGCTCGCACCGGGCAAAGCAAACTTGCCCGGCACTTTCACTATCGCCAACACGCTCGTGGAAACCAATTATACCGACACGAACGACAACATTGTGACGGTCTATTACACCATCACGAACAACTTGGCGCTGGCGAATGCGCTTTTGCCTTTCCACCTCGGCAGTTCGCCCGCGGTCGGCGGTGGCACCAACGATTTGGTGCAACTGAATGGCGGCACGCTCACACTCTCCGGCACCAGCACGGTTTATCCGACATTGACCGCCGGCTTGCCAGCCGCCGGAAATTACACGCTCATCACCGGCGGCAGCGCGACGATTGGCAGCGTCGCAAACCTTGCGTGGGGCGGCGTCACCGGCGGCACGCGCCAAAATTACACGCTCGACACCTCGCTGCCCGGCACCGTGCTGCTGCGCGTGACCAACAATGCCGGCATTCCGCCGCTGACCAGTGCGCTCGTCTGGCGCGGCACGAACGGAAATAATTGGGACGTCGCCACGACCACCAACTGGCAAAATGGCTCCAGTGCGGATTTGTTTTACACGTTTGATCCGGTTGTGTTCAACGACACTTCCGCCAACGGCAATGTCACCATCGCCGCCACCGTGCAGCCAGGCGGTGTCTTGGTCAGTAACGTCACCCGAGCCTATACCTTCAGTGGCGCGGACATTGGCGGCAACACCACGCTGGTCAAGAGCGGCAGCGGCACATTGAACCTCACGGCGAGCAACAGCTACACCGGCGGAACGATCATCAACGCGGGAACGATTTCGCTGCCGAACGACACCGCCAACCAATACGCGCTTGGCACCGGCACGGTGACGCTCAACGGCGGCACGCTGGCGATGTATAGCAATTTCGGCACTTACAACAACGCCTACTGGAACCTGGCCGTGCCCGCCGGCGCGACCGGCACGCTCAACGCCGACGCGCGCTGCGATTTGTATGGCAATCTTTACGGCAGCGGCACGCTCAATCTGAACATTCCCAACACCCGCACCGGTTTTCATGGCGATTGGTCGGCGTTCGCTGGACAAATCAACATCATCGGCGTCGGCAGCTATGGCGATTTCCGCGTGGCGCCCAATTATTCCTGGCCCGGCCTCGCCAACGCCATCGTGACCCTGTCCAACGGGGCGGCGCTTTATTTCGTTGGCATCTTAAATTCCGGTGCCGGCACCATTGTGGACATCGGCGCGCTCTTCGGCGACAGCACCGCAAAACTTCAAGGCGGGCCTTCAACTTCCGGCAACAGGCCATGCACCTGGCGCATCGGCGCGCGAAACTCCGACAGCATTTTCGCCGGCACGATTTCCGAACAGGCGGCAGGCACCACCATCACCGCGATCCTCAAGCTCGGCACCGGCAAGCTCACGCTCACGGGCAACAACACTTATTCCGGCACCACTGCGATCAACACCGGCACGCTGCAAATCGGCAACGGCGGAACTTCCGGCACGCTCGGCACCAACGCCATCGCGAATTCCGGCACACTTGCGTTCAATCGCAGCGATTCCGTCAGCGACGCCGGTTTCGGCCTCATCAGCGGCGCGGGCAGCTTTGCGCAAAATGGCACCGGCACATTTACCTTCACACAGGCGCAACCTTACTCCGGCTCAACGTTTGTGAATGCCGGCACGCTGGCGCTTTCCGGCAGCGGCGCGATGGCGAGTTCGGCAAATATCACAATCGCCACAGGCGCGCTGTTTGATGTGAGCGGGACCACCACGGGAAATCTGACGCTATCCAGTGGACAAACTTTGTCCGGCAACGGCGCGGTGAAAGGCAGTTTGATCGTGGGCAGCGGCGCGACGCTTTCGCCCGGCACTGGTGGCACGAGCGGCACGCTGCCCGGCACGCTGACCTTCAGCAACACGCTCACACTCGCCGGTGGCAGCACGACGTTGATGGCCGTCAGCCATTTGCCGCTGACCAACACCGCCGCGAAAATTTTCGGCGCGCTGACCAACGGCGGCACGCTCATCGTTTCCAACGCCAGCGCAACGCCGTTGGCAGCGGGTGATTCGTTCAAGCTCTTCACCGCCGGCAGTTACGCCGGCAATTTCGCCAGCGTCAGCCTCCCTGCGCTTGCGCTGGGACTCGCGTGGAACACGAACGCGTTGAATTCCGCCGGCCTGGCCTCGGTCATCAGCATCGTGCCCGGCTTCACCTCGGTGGGCACCGCTGGGACGAACCTCGTGCTGCGTGGCGGCGGCGGTTTGCCTAATGGCAAGTATTACATCCTCACCTCCACCAACGTTGCTTTGCCGCTGCCGGCGTGGACGCGAATCGCCACCAACTCCTACGACGCCAGCGGCAATTTCAATTTCACCAATGCCGTCAACTCCAGACCGCAGAGTTTCTACCTCCTGCAAGTGCCGTGACGCGCACGCAGCGGCCCGCCGCCGCACATCTCGCCGCCTGCAGAAACCAAAGACAAAACTCCAAATCCGCCCGCTCCTCGCACAACGCAGCCGGCCGGCCGGCGGCAACGGTTTCAGACAGCTCTAGGATCAGCGGCGGGCCAGTCGCGAGAAGCGCGGATGCCTCCTCCGTACAGCTGAGGAAGCGTTTGGGCTTCACAAACATCGAATTAAACGGCATAAGATGGAGGTGCCTGAATCACCCGGCAGCGAATTGTAACCAGCGCGTGAACCGCCCTTCCGCGACATTCCCACATTGCCTCACCGCCTGCCAAAAGTCCGGTCACCCGGTGCGGCACGGGCTGGCGGCGGCATTGCTGGGCGCGATCCTGCCCTTGGTTCCGGCCCCCGCTGCCGCCCAGGAAGCGGTGCGCCTGTCCGCCGCCAGCGCGGAAGCGGCGGAAGCCCGGCACAAGGCGGCCTCCACCATCGGGTATTACAACCTCGAACTGGGACCGACCGCCTGGAATTTCAGCGCCGGGCTGGGCCTGGAATACAATGACAACGTCACGCTCCAAAAGAACGGGCCGTCGGGAGATTTCGTGTTCCGCCCGCAGATGAACGCGCGGATGCTGCTGCCGGTGTCGGACAAGAACAGCATCAACCTGGCGTTGGGCGCGGGGTATTCGATGTACGTGCAGCACGCCGAATTGCGGCGTTATTTCATCACGCCCGATTCGGAATTGTCGTTTGACCTTTACTCCGGGGATTTCTGGATCAACCTGCACGACCGCATTTCGGTGACGGAGGACGCGTATCAGGATCCAACCGTGGCGCGAACGGGGAATTATTCGCAGTTGCAAAACGCGGCGGGGCTGACGGTGCTCTGGGATTTGAACAAGGCGTCGCTGCGCGCGGGATTTGATCATGTGGTCTATCACACGCTGGCCAGCGCCATCAAAGGCGGCGGCGGCCAGTCCGACGGCCAGTCCGAATTGTTTTCCGCGTCACCGAGCTACCACGTGCAGCCGGAGTCCGAACTGGGCCTGGATTTCGGCGCAGGGCTGATTCATTACGACCTCTCCGGCACCAACTCGCTGTTCAGCGACGCGGTGCAGTGGAACACAGGCGTTTTCTATGCCACGCAGGCCAGCCAGTACATTCATCTGAAGGCCAGCGTGGGTTACACGCTGTTTTCACCACAGTGGAACCGGCCGGTGAAGGGGCTGGGCGCTTACAGTGGGATTTACGCGCAAGTGGATCTCGGTCACCGGCTCAACCAATACGTGGATTACACCTTAAGCGGCGGCCGGAACATCAGTTTCGCCTTTTTTGGCGGAACGGTGGATTTGTATTCCGTGCGCTGGGGGGCGGACTGGCATGTCCTGCGCAAGTTTTCCCTGAACACAGGCTTCGAATATGATCACGGCAGGCAGATCGGGGTCGGTTCAGTCGCGGAAACCTTTGATCGTTATGGGCCGTCAGTCGGGTTGGGCCGGGCGATCACCGCCCAACTCAGCACGGTCCTGAGCTACCAGTTGTTCTGGCGCGCTTCGAATCTGCCCGGCAACGACTACCTCAACAACGTGGTCAGTGCGAACCTGAACTACCGGTTTTAGCGGGCAGACAAAGCTGGCCAATGCCGGAAAAACTGGTATAACCAATATGTTGAATCCTGTGCCGAACGACAGCAACGAGCCGGAGTCGCCCGCATGAATAAATTGCTTTTGGCCATTGCAATCCTGGCCGGACTGTGGATGCCGCACGCCTCGGCCCGTGCCGCTGAAGATCACAGCGCGCACCAGCCGGTGTTCATGAATGTGGATGAACTGCTGGGGCGCACACCCGCCGTCACGAACGTCAGCACAGCGGCGGCAGCTGCCAGGACCGCTCCCCCCCCACCGGCTCTCCCGTCCGCCTCCGCGACCACCAACTCCGCCGCAAACGATGCCCCGCCCGGTTACGTCGCAGATGACAAATACAAACTGCGCGTCGGCGACAAGGTGAGTTTCCAGATCCTTGAGGACCGCGACGCACCCAAAAGTCTGGTGGTGGCCGATTCCGGTGAACTGGACGTGCCCTACCTCGGCCGCGTCACGGTCACGGACAAAACCTGCAAGCAGCTCGCCGACGAACTCAAAACGCAGTTGGAAAAGGATTATTATTACCGGGCCACAGTCATCCTCGCGCTCGACGCGGCGAACCGTTTTCTCGGCCGGGTATACGTCTGGGGCCAGGTCCGCACCCAGGGGCCGCTGGACATCGCCATGAACGAAAACCTGACGGCGGGCAAGGCGATCCTGCGCGCGGGCGGTTTTGGCGATTTTGCCAACAAGAAGAAAGTGCGCGTGGTGCGGGCCGCCACGGGCGCTACGACGGGCAAGCAAACCTTCGAGTTGAACATGGTGGACATCCTGGAAGGAGGCAAAACCGAGAAGGACATGCCGCTGCAACCGGATGACTTCATCATTGTGCCCTCGCGCCTGATCAATTTTTGAACGCCATGAACGAGGAACCCGCCGCCCGCAACCCCTACGACCGCTCCGCCGCGCGGGCGCTGTTTATTTCGCGCGTCAGCCGCTACCGAAACCTGCTGGCCCAAAAATGGTGGCTGCTCCTGCTTGGACCCGCGCTGGGCCTGGCCTTTGAATTCGCCGCCTCCTCCTTCGGACCGAGCAGCTACAGTTCCGTCGGCCGCATGATCGTGAACATCAAATTGTCCATTCCCGAAGGCTCGCTCTACGCCGAGGAAATGAGCACCTTTCTGGTGACCCAGACCGCGTTGATGCAAAGCAGCCTGGTCACCAGTCGCGCCTACACGCGGGTCACGGCCCTGCATCCCAGCCTGAGAACCAAGCCGGTTTCGATCCGCGTAAGCGTCCAGCCCAAGACGAGCATTTTCATCCTGCAAGCCTCCGGGGAAGACGCGGCCTACACCCAGGCCTATCTCCAGGCGTGCATGGAGGAGTACATCAACCTGAAAAAGGAAATGCGGACCCAAACCTCCGACACCACCGTCGCCGGATTGACCGAGGAAGTGCTGCATCTGGAAAAAGAACTCCGCAAGTGCGACCAGGAACTGGCGGATTTCCAAAGCTCCAACAGTGTCGTGGTACTGCAGGAACAGGGCAACAGCGCCGGCAGTTACCTCGCCACCCTCACCCAGCGCCTGGCCGCCCTCAAGTCCGAATACGATCTGCTCCAGTCGCTCACCCCGGAGCAGAATCTGGAACGCCAGACCCAGTTGGGCGCCGCCCTGCCCGCCGGCACGGACACCGGCGCCGGCGGCAGCGAGCGCGCGGGCATGGATTACTCAAAGGCCAAGCAGGAGTTGCTCGTGCTGAAAGCCGAGCAGGCCGAGCTGCAGAAGTTTCTCCGCCCCAAACACCCCAAGCTGATCGCCATGAACGACGACGTGGCCCGGCGCGAGCGGTTATTGAGTATTTCTCTCCAGCTGAACGCCGACCAGCTCGAAAACCGCAAGCAATCGCTGCTGCTTCAAATCCAGAACGCCACCAAGGACGTGAATGAATGGGATGCGCGCAACATGGAAATCAGCCGCAAGAGCGCGGAATACCAGCGCATCAAGTCCAACACCCAGCGCGTCCAGGCGCTCTACGACCGCCTCCTGCAAACGATGCAGACCCTCGACGTCAACAAAGAGATCAGCCCCGAGAGCGTCACCATCATGGAAAGCGCCTGCGCGGCGTTCCCGGACCGGGTCCGGTCGGCCAAGCAGTTGCTCCTCGCCGCCGCCGCTGGACTGGCTTTGAGCCTCCTGACCATGGTGGTACTGAACCGGCTTGACGATCGGCTGAACTCATTCACCGAGCTTCAGGAGATGTTCGACGAACCGGTGCTGGGCCAAGTGCCCAAGGAACAGGCGGAGACACGCGGCGGCGAGATCGGCCTGCTGAGATTGGAGGATCCACGCAGTGCGTTCGTCGAGGCGTATCGCAATCTGCGCTCTTCCCTGCTGTTCATGACGGAGTCGGGCAAGCGCCCCAAGACCCTGCTCGTGACCAGTTCGGTGCCGGACGACGGCAAATCACTCACGGCCGCCAATTTTGCGCTCACCCTCGCCAGTTCCGGCTCCCGCGTCCTGCTGGTGGACGCCGACCTGCGCAAGGGCGCGCTGCACAAACATTTCGAGGTGGATGCGAAACCCGGCCTGACGGAGGCGCTTGCCGAAGGCGCCAACTGGGAAGGACTGGTGCGGCCAACCCAATACCCGAACCTCTCCTTTCTCCCGCGCGGGGCGATCAGCCACCGTTCGAGCGAATTTTTTGTCGCCGAAGTGACCAGGACGTTTCTCGAACAAACTGCCGCAAAGTTCGAATTTGTGGTGATTGACACCGCACCGGTCATGGCGGCGGACGATGTAACCAGCCTGGCGCCGCGCATTGATGGCGTGCTGTTCGTCATCCGTGCCGAGCAGACATCCGCGCGCATTGCTCGCGCGGCGCTGGATTTGTTGTATCACCGGCAGGTGCGCGTGCTCGGTCTGGTCTTCAACGCTGTCAATCCCACCTCGATGGATTACCAGTATTACTACAAATACCGGGACTACTACGCGACCTACCCGGCTGGCGGCACCAACGAAAAACGCAAAGTCAGCGCCTGAGGACGGGGGTAAATTCGTGCGCGACCGATGAACCTCACCGTTGAAGCATCCGCCGCCTGGTTTTGTCTTCGCACCGCGCCCAAGCACGAGCACCTCGCCGCCGCGCAACTGGCCCTGGAACCGGACGTCGAAGTTTATCTGCCGCGCATCCGCTTTCAGCGCGCCACCCGGCGCGGCCCGGTCTGGTTCACCGAGGCGCTGTTCCCCAATTATCTCTTCGCCCGTTTCGATCTGGCCGCGTCGCTGCGCAAAGTCCGGCACGCGCGCGGGGTGAACGGCGTGGTGCATTTCGGAGATCGCTGGCCGGTGATTCCGGATGCCGCCATCGCGGATTTGCGTGCGGCGGTGGGCACGGAACAGGTCCGTGTCATTCAAACCGAACTGCAACCGGGCGAAACGGTGGAGATCTCCGGTGGCGCGTTTCACGGACTGCCGGCCGTGGTCACCCGTGTCCTGCCCAGTCGCGAGCGGGTGGCCGTTTTGCTGGATTTCCTCGGCCGGCAGACGAGCATGGAAATCTCTCCCGCCGCCCTCCGGCGGGAAGTGGATGCGCGGCGTTCGTTCCTTTAGCCACCAAGCTGGACCTGACGCAAGGGCGGAATTGTGGTAGCATCTTCCAGCGGGCATGGACCATAATCCGCCCGGCAACCACGAACCACAGGAACGAACGATGGCACAGGCAATCATGGACCCGGAAAAAGTGCGGCGGTTCGCCGACGAACTGCAGCGGTTCAACAGCGATCTGGAAAACCGGATGATTTTGTTGCAGGCCCGGCTCGGCGCGCTGGGCGACACCTGGCAGGACCAGGAGCACGAGAAATTCTCCGAGGAATTCAAGCAGGCGATGAAGGCGTTGAAAAAATTCATTGATCTGTCCAAGGAACACACGCCCTACCTGTTGCGCAAAGCCCAGCGCATCGAAGAATATCTCAACCAGCGTTAATCATGGCCCAGGCCCAGGTCACTTCGGTCGAAGCGATTGCCGCCTTTCGCGCCAGCTTGATTGTCTATTTGAGCAAGGCGCGGCCGGCGCTCGAGGAAGTCAGCGCCGAAGTGCTGCGGACGCGGCTCTGGGTGCAAAACGACCAACGCCGCCTTTGGGAAAACCAACTCCGCCTCCGCACCCGCCGCCTTGAAGAAGCCCAAGCCGAACTCTTCAACGCCCGGCTCTCCCAGTTCCACCAGTCCACCGCGCTCCAACACATGGCCGTGCAACGCGCCGAACATGCCGTCCGCGAAGCCGAAGCCAAGCTGACAGTGTTGAAAAAGTGGGACCGCGAAATCGAAAACCGCACCGATCCGCTGACCAAGCAAATCGAACAACTGCAAGGTTTCCTCACCACCGACATGGCGCGGGCGGTGGTTTTTCTGGAGCAAGTGATCAAGTCACTGGACGCCTACGCCGGAGTCGGGCTTGCAACAGGCACCGATGCCACGCCGGCAAGTGCTGAAAGTCCCGTCGCGGCCGCCGCGGGTGGGGAAGGAGCGACCACGTGAATTTGAGCGGCAACAAAAGCCGGCTGGTCGCCACGACAAAGGAACTTTCGCTGCGCTGGGCGGACACGCGCAATTCCTGGCGCGACACCAAAAGCCAGGAGTTCGAGCACCGCTACCTGGAGGAACTGCTCGCGCGCGTGGACAAAACGGTGACGATCATCGAAAAGTTGGACGAAATTTTAAGAAAGATCCAAAGCGACTGTGAGTAACCCCAATCCCGGTGTGACAGAAATGCTGGCGCGGCTGGACACGCTCAGAGGCGTGCTCGAAAGGTTTGCCGCGCGCGAAGAAAAGTTGAACCACGATTTCCGCACCCGCTCCACTGCGGAACTCACCGCGTTTGAATCCGGCAACCTCGCCCTGGAGTCCCGGTTGCTGCTGCGCCGCACCACCGCGGAAACCGCGCTGGCGGAGGAAACCAGCCAATGCGAGGCGCGCTTCCAAAAAAACAAAGCCGCCATCAATCGCGCCCACATCAACGCCCGAAAAGAAGCCGACGACAGAATCAACCAGCGGGAAAATCGCCTCAACGAAAAGATCCGCGAAGACGCCGCGCTTGCCGAGCGCCAGCGCGACCAGGCCCTCGCCGACGGAGTTGCCGCAACCGAGGCTTTTCAGGGCAGGCTGGCCGGTGCCGGTGAAGCGTTGAATCAACTCAGCCAGGCGGCACGCAAGGCGTTTCGCGGCTCCGGAAAATGGCGCCGGCTGCTGAAGCCTGACCGCGCGTGGCCGGCGCCGGATTTGTCGCGCGACGAAAACCAGTTGTTCTCCGATTTCCAGCAGGCGGAGGTCAAAACCCGCGCGGATTTGGACCTGTTCGGAAAATTCCTGGCACCGCGGATTTTCAAAATCCTTCCGCTCTGGCTGCTGAGTTTGCTGCTCCTCGGCGGCGCGGCGGCCGGTCCGGTGCTCCAGCGATTCGGCCACAAACTGGTGCCGCCGTTCGTCAGCCTTGCCTGCCTCGGGGCGCTGCTGACGATCTGGATTTTTTACTGGTTCGGAACCCGCGCGGCCACGACGTTGGCCGCGGAAATTGCCGGCAACCTGTCGCGTGCGCGGCGCCTGCTGGACGCCAGTCTGGAAAAAAGCCGGTCACAGCACGAGGCCACTCGGCAGCGCATCCTCGAAGAATTCGAAGCCGCGACCCGCACGCGAAACCAAGCCTGGAAGCAGCAGACGCGCGAACTCGCCAACCTGCGCGCCGCCGGACCCCAGGCGGTGGATGCCAAAGCGCGCCGGCTCGCACAGAAAAATGACGACTTCCGCCGCGCCGGACTGGACCTCGCAAAAAAACGCGCGACCGACGCCGTCGCCCAAGCGCGGCAAGAAACCGCGGCCCAAACCCAGCAGTGGACCGAAACGCATCAAGCCAAAATGGCGGAAATGAAACAACTGCACGACACGGAGTGGCGCGCACTTGAAGCCGAATGGCAACAGGCCATCGCGCCAGCACACGATACCATCCGTAGCGCCTGTCTTGCCGCCGCTGAACAATTTCCCGCGTGGGAGGCGAGCAGTTGGGAACACTGGACGCCGCCGGCAGAATTCAAAAACGCCGCCCCGTTTGCGCGCCTCGAAGTGGCCTTGGATGCCTTTGCGGAAAAGCTGCCCAAGGATCCGCGTCTCGCGCTGCCCGGTTCGAGGACATTTTCCGTTCCGCTCTCGCTGGCTTATCCAAGCGAAGGTTCGATCCTGTCTGAAACTGGTGCGGCTGGCGGCAACGAAGCCGTCGCGGCGATCAACAACATCCTGTTCCGGCTGCTGTCCACCACGCCGCCCGGCAAATTGAGTCTCACGATTTTCGATCCGGTGGGGCTGGGCGAGAACTTCGCCGCGCTGATGCACCTGGCGGATTACGAGGAGAGTTCCATCAACAGCCGCATCTGGACGCAGACCGCGCAGTTCGAGGAAAAACTGGCGGAACTGAACGAGCACATGGAAAAAGTCATCCAGATGTATTTGCGCAACGAATACGCCACGATTGCCGATTACAACGCCGAGGCGGGCACCATCGCGGAGAAATATCACTTCCTGGTCATCGCCTCGTTTCCGGCCGGCTTCAGCGACACCGCCGCGCGGCGCTTGCGCAACATTGCCGCGAGCGGCGCCCGCTGCGGCGTCTTCACCCTGATCCAGCGGGATCAGCGGCTCCCTCTGCCGCCCGATCTCGTGCTCGACGATCTGCGGAAGAACAGTGTCTGCCTGGTTCACTCCGGAAACGGTTTTGAACTCGCCGGCCGGAGCGCACCGGGAACCCGGGTGGTGTTGAACGCGCCGCCGTCGCCGGAATTTGCGACGCAGTTTCTGCATCGGGCGGGCCAGAGCAGCAAAAATTCCTCCCGCGTTGAAGTGCCGTTTGAACAGGTCGCGCCGGCGGACGCGAAAATCTGGACGGAACAGACCACCGAGGAATTGCGCGTCCCCATCGGCCGGTCCGGCGCGACGAAGTTGCAATACCTGGCCATCGGCAAGGGCACGCGCCAGCACGCGCTGGTCGCCGGCAAAACCGGTTCCGGCAAATCCACTTTGTTTCACGTCATCATCACGAATCTCGCGCTGTGGTGCAGCCCGGAGCAGGTGGAATTTTACCTGGTGGATTTCAAGAAAGGCGTCGAATTCAAGTGCTACGCCAGCCGCAAATTGCCGCACGCAAAAGTCGTCGCCATCGAAAGCGACCGGGCGTTTGGCTTGAGCGTGCTCCAGCGCGTGGACGAGGAACTGCGCCGCCGAGGCGACCTATTCCGCAAGCTCGGTGCGCAGGATCTGGCCGGCTACAAGCGCGCCGGCGGCACCGAGCCCATGCCGCGCTCGCTGCTGATGATTGATGAGTTCCAGGAATTTTTCACCGAGGAAGACCGCGTCTCTCAGGGGGCGGCGGTGTTGCTGGATCGCATCATTCGGCAGGGCCGCGCGTTTGGCATTCACGTGGTGCTCGGTTCACAAACCCTCGGCGGCGCCTACACGCTGGCCCGCGCCACGATCGGCCAGATGGTCATCCGCATCGCGCTGCAATGCAACGAGGCCGACGCCTATCTCATCATGGATCAGGACAACCCCGCTCCGCGCCTGCTCTCGCGGCCGGGCGAGGGTATTTACAATGACACGGCCGGCTCGATTGAAGGCAACAGCCCGTTTCAAGCGGTGTGGCTGGGCGACACCGAACGCGACGCGCAGCTTGTGAAAGTCCGCGAGCGCGCCGACCGCAACGGAGACCAATATCCGGGACCGATTGTCTTTGAAGGCAACGCGCCGGCCAACGTGACGGATAATCTTGAGTTGCGCGCGGCGCTGCAGACCATACCTGTGGCCGCGCCGGCCCAAGGGCGTGCCTGGCTGGGCGCGCCCAATTCCATCAAAGGCCCAACCGAGGCCGTGTTCCAACGGCAAAGCGGCAGCAACCTGCTCGTCGTCGGTCAGAACGAGGAGCGCGCGCAGTGCTTGCTGGCGGTCGCGCTGATTTCACTGGCGGCGCAATACCCTCGTGAACAGGCCCGATTTGTCGTGCTCGACAGCACACCGCCGGGCCTGCCGCAGCGCGAGTTTTTTCAACGCATCGTGCATGCGGTTCCGCACGCAGCAACCCAAATCAACAATAACCTCCCGGAGATCATGGCCGGTCTGGCGGAAGATTTGAAACGCCGGGCCGAAGCACCGGGGCCGGCGCCCGAAACTTTCATCCTGATCCACGGATTGCAGAATTTTAAAAAGTTACGCCCGGAGGATCAATTCGGCTTTTCCCGCCCGGAAGCCGGAGCCGCACCAGCGCCCGCGGCCGTGCTGCTGGACTTGATCAGCACAGGGCCGGCGCTGGGCTTCCACGTCCTCGCCACCTGCGACACCTACAACAACGTCAACCGATTCCTCGGCCGGAAGGTGCTGACCGAATTTGAAATGCGCGTGCTTTTCCAGATGAGCGCAAGCGATTCGGCGGGTTTGATTGACGCGCCCGACGCCGCCACACTGGGATTTCACCGCGCCATTTTTTATCAGGAACGTGAAGGCCACCTCGAACCGTTCCGGCCGTACGCGCAACCCGACGCGGATTGGATTGCAAACGTCAGCCGGCAGTTGGGGCGGGCCTGAGCTGATTACGCTCGCTCGGCCGGTGCGCGAGTGGCACCCGAAGAACTCGAACCGGGCACGTGGCTTATTCCGGGCCGTCGGCCGGCGCCAACTCCGGCCACCCATTGGTCGTCCACCGCAACGGCCGCAAGTCGAACATCGAATTTCCGCGCGCGTTTGCGTCGTAAAAGTGGTAGCTGAACCATTCCTTGCCACCCTCCCGCAAAATGCCGGCGTGACCCGGACCGATGCGGTGCCCGGAGGAGGAGAGAAACAACGTTCCGCCGCGCTCCATCAAGTCGGCACCGTTTTGGTCAAGGTACGGCCCGGTCACTTTCGCGCTGCGCCCGAAGCGGATTTCGTAGGTGCTGTTGGTGCCGCGGCAGCACTGGCCCCAGTTTACGAACAGGTAAAAAAAATCCCGGTGCTGGCAGAGGCACGACGCCTCGATGGATTCATTCCACGCCAGCGAAACCACCGGCGCGTTCGTGTCGCGGCGCAGGCCCGTCGCGGGATCAAGTTCCACCAGTTTGATGCCGCTCCAATACGAGCCGAACGAGAGCCAGAGCCGGCCGGAGGAATCCAGCAGCACGCTCGGATCAATCGTGTTGAAGTTGTCGTTCGTGCGCGACTGGATGACCGGTCCGCAATCCGTCCAGTGAAAATCCAGCGCGGCTGGGTTGAGCGTCGGGGTCGTGGCCAGACCGATGGCCGAATGACGCGAACCCCAGGTGGAAACGGAATAGTAAAGCAGGAACCGGTTGCCAACTCGGATGACATCCGGCGCCCAGAATGATCCGCGATTGTTGGGAACGGCTTCAACCGTCCACGCCGGCGGGTTTTTGAAAACCGCCGGCCCCGCCTGCCAGGAAACCAAATCCGGCGAAAATTTGGAGCGCACGCCGAAGCCCGTGCCGAACACCCAGAAATTCGTGTCGCAGCGGATGATCGTGGAGGGATCGTGAATCCGCAGCTCGCCGCGCAAACGGTCCGGTTCGTCCGCCGCATCCACCGCCCGGCTGGTGATCGCCGCTACGAGCAGCCATCGGGCGACCTGCGAAAATTCCCGGCGCAAAAATCGCGGGCGGTTAAATGTAGAGATAGACATAGACGGCGAAGGAAATCGCCGCCAGCCCCGCCACCGCCGCGACCGACCAGAGAAAATTCCGCTGGCGCGCCGCGATGGCAAATGTGGCAATGATCACCGCCAGTTGCGCCGCCAGCATCCCGTAAAAAAACTGGCTGCTGCGCTGGTGATGCCGTTCGGCGGAAACATTGCTCTTGCGCACCTGCAATTCGTACACGTTCGCGATCGTTTGATTCAACCGCGCCTCGGCGTCGTAGCGCGCCGCCTGGAACCGCAGCCGTGCCGCCGTGAACTCCGGCCCTGCGCCGGCTTTTTCCGCCTGGTCAACCGCCTGATTGACCGGCTTGAGCGCGGCATCGAACTCCAGCGCCCGGTCTTTCGCCGCCGTCAGCGCCGCGTCCAGTTCCGCTGGAGCGACGGGCGCGAGCAGCGCGGCAATCTCGGGTTCGGGTCTGGAACTTTCCACCGCGTCCAGCGCCGCTTTCACCTTCGGATCAAGCATCAGCGCGGGCGCCTCCGGCAACACGCCTTTCCCCAGCGCCGCCTGAAGGGCTGTGGATTGGCCGGAAAATTTTGCGGTGTCCAGCGGATGCGGCGGGCCGAGGCTTTGCAGCAAGTCCAGTGTGCTGTGCTGCATCACGGCGCGCATTTTCTTGGCTTGAAAATAGCCCCACTGGTCGCCGGCCTTGGACTGCTGCTGCGCGGCGAGCGAACGGTCGTACTGGGCGCGGGTCATCTCACTCGATGACAGGCCGGCCAGCGCGGTGGCAACCACGGTCATGACAATCGGCGTGGCACTGAGCAATTTGCCCCATCGGTTAGGCGGCAGCTCGGCTTTCAAATCGTCCGGAATTTTAATTTTATCGGCCATGAATTCTGCTGGTTACCATTAAACCGCGCTGACGAAGGAGATTCTACACGAGGTGCGGGCGGAGTCCAGCGTCGCCAGCAAATCGCTGCAAGACCGCCGCCGCTGATTTTTTGAGCCAGGTTTCCGGTTGCGGAGCAGCGCAGCATTAACGACGATTAACTCAATCCTCAACGTGGACATGGGCGCTGAAGCTGACCGCGGCTCTGTATTTCTTATTGCTGAATTTCAGCAGAGCCAGGACGCCAACGCCGTGCTCAACCCCCAACCCAGGAGTTGGTGGCGATCTTTCACAATCCAACTTGCCAGATCCCGCTCAACTATCCGCAGCGCCGTTATTCGCCTGCCTGGCCAGTCATCACGGCCGTTTAGCGCGGAAGAACTGCTGCCGGTTCGTTGCGCCGCCCGCGTTGATGAACTGGAACGAGTTGGTCAAACTGAAACCAACCAGCGGAGTCCAGTTGGCGGTGTCGGCCAGATTCGTCCCGGTCATGATGAGGTAGTTGGTGCCGCTCTGGCCATAGATCAGCAAAACCAAATTGGTCGGTGCGGAGGAATTCAGTTCCAAGATCGGCGGATTCGCCGAAAACTCGGCGGCACGGTAGAACACCTGCGGCAGGCTGCTGTTCGCATCGAAGGCCGCGAAGGTGTTGCTCATCGGCAAATGCCAGCCGAACTGCCAGCGCCCGCCGGGAAGATTGGTGGTGTAATCGAGTTCGTAGCTTGCCCCCGGTTTGCCGTAAAGCGTCAGCTTGCGGCTGGCATTGGATCCCAGCCACGCATCCAGCAGCGGTTCGCGGCCGATGACGAACACCCGGCCGTTTCCGGTTCCCGGCTTGGACGCGGCTGAACCATCCGTCTGGGTTCCGGAAAGTTGCGGCAGCACCAAAGGAACGATGGTGGAGTGTGTCTGTGGCGACGCCAGGAATCCCAGTTGCGCCAGAGTCCGGAGGTTTCCCGGACTCAAGGCCGGATTCAATACAAGGTTGAGGGAATAAAGATTCGCTCCGAGAGGCTGCAGCAGCGTGGAGAGAACCTCCGGCGATGCTCCCAGCAAGGTCAAGTTCGTCAGGTTCGCCGCGGGCACCTGTAGAATCGCGGTGATGTTTGTCAACGGCAACGAACTCTGCAAGGCGACAGGCACCGAAGCATTTTTTCCAACCAACACGTTGGTTGACCCCAGGCTGAGGACAAACTCGTAACCGACTGGACGCACCACGACCGTGAACTGTTGCGTGGCGCTCAACGGCGGAACGCCGTTGTCAGTCACAACCACTGAAATGAGGTTTGTGCTGGGTGCCTGGGTCGCGGTGGGCCGCCACTGGAACAAGCCGGTGGCTGGATCAATGATCGCATTCGTTGGTGCTCCGGCGCCCAGCGAAAAGACCAGCGGTTTCGGCGGCAGATTGTTATCCACGGCCGTGTTGGTGATGAGCAAAAGCGTGCCTTCACTGATTTTGTAATTGGCAATCGGAGCCAGCAGTGGCGGACTCACCAGTTGCAAGACCGCCACGGAGACGGCCCCGGTGGCGCTGAGCGGCGGCTGGCTGTTGTCCGTCACGATGATATGGACGGTGTTGGTGGTTCCGCCATAGGCCGGACTGGTGGGCCACGTGATCAGGCCGGTGACGGGATCAATCGTCATCCCGGAAGGCGCTCCGGCGGCCAGACTGAACGCCAGGGTGCCGAACGGATTCGGATCATTCGCCGTGACCGTCAGCAACAACGTCTGGCCCGCATTAATCGTGACGTTGGGCGCGACTGAAATTGTGGGTGGATAATTTGTACCGTTCACGGATGTAATCGCCTGGGGCTGCAAGGGAGGCGCTTCACGGTGTCCGGCGGTGTCCGTGGCGAGGCTGTAGAAGCCGTAGGTGTGCGTGTTCGTGCCATTGAAGATTGCACCAGTCGCCGTGGTATGGTTTTGCCAGACGGTGAACGGGCCGCCGTTGTCCGACACATAGATGTCGTAGTAGGCGAGGCTGGCGCCGCCGGCGTATGGGGCACCACTCCACGCCACGCCGAAGGTGGGCGGACTTTGCGCGGGCAGGACGAAGACCGAACTGACCGGCGGGTTGGTGACAATCGAACTGGCCGGAGACCCATAAACCAGCGTGTAAGTATCCGGACCCGCATTGGTGTGGTAATCGAAGAGATGCAGCTTGTTCTCGTGAATCGGCGGCTGCGCCAGGCCGATGAATGTGCGGTCGGTGACGTAGAAGTTCTCGGAGAGGAAATTGCTCCCGCTGCTGTGCCGCACGCCCAGGAGCGGAAATTGTCCGTTCGCCGGGTCGGGCACCAGCAGGTAGGTGAAACCGGCGGGGAAGTTGGCGGTGAACTGGACCTGCAGATGGCCGCCGGACGTCGGTGCGTCAGGGGTGCCGGTTTGCACCACGCTGACGGGCTGTTTGGTTCCGTCGCTCAGGAAAAGGGTGTCGGGCAGGCTGTCAAAATTCGCCGTCTCAACCGTGAGAAAGTCCGGCTGGCCGTCATCCCATGCGCCCTCCGCGCGAACCATGTGGGTCATTTCATGAATGTCCACGCCTTGTATCAGGGACAGGCGCGGGTTGCCCAGAGGATCCACGTGTTGGAAGGTTGCTTTGTAGTCAATGAACAAACCCTGCAGTGTGGAGGTGAAGAGCCACTCGCCGATCTTGATTCCTCCAGGTGCCACATCGCCAAAATTAACCGTGAGCGAGGGCGTGACAGGTTGTCCGGCAATCTCTGTGCCGATGATCTGGAAGTTGATCAGCAATCCCTTCTGGTTGTCCACAATCTTCGGTTGGGCCGACGTGATCTGGAAATTATGCGCAGTGCCGTATCCCTTGTTTTGCACCATCACCGCGAGCGGGAACGGAATCGAAGGCTCGATTGGCAGGGTGTACGGATCGTCCGCAAAGACGTCGCGTTGGAGGAAATATTTCAAATAAAGCTGGGGATTCGGCTGCACGCTGATCGTGGCGGGCGAAAGCGGAATCGAAATGGTCGCGCCATTCAGCGTATAACTGAACGTGCCGCTCACGAGGTAGTTGGTGGGCACCTGGGGAGCCGCATCCAGACTGGGGATCAGCGTCCATTGCGCCTGGCCCGTGGCACCGGCGGCCAGCGAACCGCTGCCATCAATTCCTGTCAGGTTGCCGCCCAGAATCGGCGCTCCAATCCCGAAGAGGCTGGTCACGTCCTGCCCAACTTGGTTCTTCACGACCAGGTTGACGGTCACATTCGTCAAGGGATCCGTGCCGCTATTGCTAAGCTGGAGCGTCGCGTTGAAGGCATCCCGCGTGAGCACGGCTTTCTGGTCAATTTGAAGCACGATATGAGCACACGTGCCGCCACCCCCAAGTTTGCTTTCAGCGTTCTGGATGGCCGTAAAGAAGCCGCCGAAGGGGCTGTCATAACCGGCAGCCTGGCTGGCCTGATACTGCTGGCCCACCTGACCCATTTGGCTCCCCAGCGCATAGAGGTCAATGAAGTTCGTGTTGCCACCGGGAGGTATGTTGGTTGGCGAGAGAATACCAACATTCCAGTTGCTGACGCTCAGGTTCCAGCGAGCGATGGTGGCCTGCACGTCGGCCAGACTCACGGTGCTGGGTCGCGGCGAGGCCAGCAAGCTGGCGCTTTCGTCGGGGGAAATGAAAGTCCCGGAAGGACTATTGGTCTGAATGGCCTGGCTGAAGGTGGCGAACCACGCACCGAAAGCTCCTCCGGAACCGGGACTAAACCACCGGCCATCCGTGTCGCCAATCAGAATCTGAATGAGCTGGATCACCGAGTAGCTTCGAGCGACGTAAACATCCCGAGGGTCAAGCGGTGAAAGCCCGATGCCGACCGTGGAACCGGGCGGCTGGAGGAGCGGTCCGCCAGTCAGCGCGTCAGCAATACAGCCGGGGATGCTCGACAGGCTACCGGAACATTTGCAGCGCAAGAAACTCCAGGCGCACGAGACGGTATTGCCAATGGGGCCAAGGCAGCCGACGCCTTGTTGCACACAGTTTTCCCCCGTCGAGGCGTTCAATCCTTGCGCCCCCAGATTGGCAACGCACGACCAGATGCCGTAAGGACAACCGACCTCGGTGTAGCCAATGGCGCACTCCAGAATGGCCTTGGCCATGCATTGATCGCAGCTTGTCGGCAGGTCAATTGCGGGAGGCAAATCAACTGTACCACCACCGCAATCCAAGCAAGAAACCGTCGTGGTG
>Ga0209698_10000813_pt1 | contig 36122 bp, 35 predicted proteins | sample LitLauG_LLR_2012_FD_187203 | JGI IMG/M metagenome (GOLD analysis project Ga0209698, IMG submission 187203) | Freshwater sediment microbial communities from Pennsylvania, USA - Little Laurel Run_MetaG_LLR_2012 (SPAdes) (version 2) | ecosystem: Environmental > Aquatic > Freshwater > Creek >... | reverse complement strand
GATCTGCGAGCGCTGGGAGGTATCGGGCTCGGCGATCGGCACGGTCACCGGCAGCGGCCGGATGCGCGTGCTTCGCGGGGACGAGCTGCTCGGAGATATGCCCGTGCGCGCACTGGTCGATGACTGCCCGCTCTACGACCTCGAGCCCGAGCGGCCCGCGGACCCGATCTACCCCGCGCCGCACAGGACGCTCGAGCCGGGGACGGGCACCGCCGAGACGCTGCTCGCTCTGCTCGGCTCGCCGAACATCGCATCGCGGCGCCCGCTGTTCGAGCAGTACGACTCGATCGTCCAGTCGCGCACCGTCAGGCGCCCCGAGCAGGCCGACGCGGCCGTGCTCGCGCTGCCGGGCGGCGCCGCGCTCGCCGTCAGCATCGACTGCAACGGCCGCCGCGTCGCCGCCGACCCCTACCGCGGAGCGATCGAGGCCGTGCTCGAGTGCGCGTCGAACCTCGCGTGCGTAGGGGCCGAGCCGCTCGGGACGACCAACAACCTCAACTTCGGCAACCCCGAGAAGCCCCACATCGCCTGGCAGCTGACCGAGGCCGTCCGCGGGCTCGGCGAGGCCTGCAGGGCGCTCAGCGCACCGATCGTGGGGGGCAACGTCTCGCTCTACAACGAGGGCGCCACGGGCCCGATCTACCCCACGCCCGTGATCGGCATGGTCGGCCGCTTGCCCGACGCGCGCAGGGCCGGCAGGTCCGGCTTCGACCCCGACGCCGACGCCGACGCGATCGCGATCGTGGGGCCGTTCCAACCGTCCCTGGCCGCCAGCGAGCTCGCCAAGCTCCACGGCGAGCCGCTCCCGGACTCACTCCCGGAGATCGATATCGACGCGGTTCGGGGCGCGCAGGCCGCGGTCCGCGACGCGGTCCGCGCGGGCTCGCTCTCGAGCGCGCACGACATCGCGGAGGGCGGTCTCGCGGTGGCCATAGCCGAGTCGTGCCTGCAGGGCGACACCGGAGCCACGGTCGATCTCGGCGGCGGCGCGAGGGGTGATGCGCCGCTGTTCGGGGAGGGGCCCGGCGGCTTCCTGGTGAGCGGGCCCTCCGAAGCACTCGACGAGCTCAGCGAGTCGGTTCGCGTGCGGGTCATCGGCACCGTCGGCGGCCGCTCGCTGCGGATCGCCGGGCATGACGCCGAGCTCTCGCTCGAGGAGCTGGCGGCCGCCCACGGCGCGCTCGCGGAGCTGTTCGCGTGAGCTCCCGGAAGCCCTCCAACCCCACCCTGCTAGCTTGTGAATTGTGATGCGTGACGGACCGCGCGATGAGTGCGGAGTTTTCGGACTGTACGCGCCCGGTCACGAGGTGTCGCGGCTTTCCTACTTCGCCCTCTATGCGCTACAGCACCGCGGCCAGGAGTCCGCGGGAATCGCCGCGGCCGACCGCGGGGGGCACATCATCACCCGGCGCGAGCTCGGGCTGGTCAACCAGGTGTTCACGGAGAACGACCTGCGCACGCTCGCAGGGGAGCTCGCGATCGGCCATGTCCGCTACTCCACCACTGGCTCCAACGCGTGGGAGAACTCGCAGCCGGTCCAGCGCTCGGAGGGCACCAACGGCTCGCGCCGCGAGGTCGCCCTCGCGCACAACGGCAACCTGATCAACGCCGTCGAGCTGCACGACGAGCTCGCCGATCGCGGCGTCACCTTCAGCTCCACCTCGGACTCGGAGATCATCGCCGCGATGATCGCCACGCACCCCGCCGAGCGGGTCGAGGATGCGATCGCGGATGTGCTCCCGCGCCTGCGCGGTGCGTTCTCGATCGTGGTCATGACCAAGGACCGCATCGTCGCGTTCCGCGACCCGCACGGCCTGCGCCCGCTGGTGCTCGGGGTGATCGAGCCGACGCCGGGAGGCGACGGTGAGCGTCGCTGGTGTGTCGCCAGCGAGTCGTGCGCGTTCGACATCATCGGCGCGAAGCTCGTCCGCGACGTCGAGCCCGGCGAGATGGTCACGCTCGGAGAGGACGGCCTGGAGAGCCGGAAAGTGGCGCCGGGCGGCAGGCGCGCCTTCTGCGTGTTCGAGTACATCTACTTCGCGCGGCCCGACTCGCGCATGAACGACACCGTGCTGCAGGTCGCCCGCGGGCGAATGGGCGAGATCCTCTGGCGCGAGTCGCCGGTGGAGGCGGACCTGGTGATCGCGGTCCCCGACTCCGGGAATCCCGCCGCGCGTGGGCTGGCGAGAGCCGCCGGACTGCCGCAGGACGACGGCTTCGTCAAGAACCGCTACGTCGCGAGGACGTTCATCCAGCCCGGCCAGGAGCTTCGCAAGCACGGCCTGCGCCTGAAGTTCAACCCGCTCCCGGACGTGATCGCGGGGAAGCGCCTGATCGTGGTCGACGACTCGATCGTGCGCGGCAACACGACGAGGCAGATCGTGCAGATGCTCCGCGATGCCGGCGCCGCCGAGATCCACATGCGCATCTCGGCGCCGCCGATCAAGCACCCCTGCCACTACGGGATCGACATGTCCACGCGCGAGGAGATGATCGCCCACGAGCGCACCACCGAGGAGGTCGCGACGGAGCTCGGCTGCGACTCACTGCACTACCTCTCGATGGAGGGCGTCTACGAGGCCGTCGGCGCGACCCGCGCCACGCACTGCGACGCATGCTTCACGGGCGAGTACCCGCTGGCCGGCAGCGACGGCGCCGCAGGCAAGTATTCGCTCGAGGAGGCCCCGCTCGAGCCCCTCGTGCAGGCTTAGCGGGCTCGCCGCTAGCCGAGGTGGTCCTCGCGGGCGCCGGAGGCGTCGTTGTAGCGGTTGTTGTAGGGGCGGCGCTCGATCGAGTGCCGGTCCGTCTGGCTGATGGCGAGCGCTGCGATGACGAGGATTGCGAGCACGACTGGGATCAACATGGGCGTTCGTTCCCGTCTTGTTGGATGGGTGAGAAACCCCTCCGCCCTCACAGCCCATTGATGCAGCCATCCCCGGATGCCTGTGTGACGTACGTCACAGCTATCGTGCGGGCCGCGTGAGCGACCTGTTCCCCATCGCCGTCCTCGTCTCCGGGGAGGGCACGAACCTGCAGGCACTGCTCGACGGTGTGCACGGCCGCGACGCGCAGGTGGTCGGCGTCGCGTCAAGCTCACCGGGAGCCCGCGCCCTCGAGCGCGCCGCGGGCGCCGGCGTGCCCTGCGCCGTGTTCGCCCGCTCCGACTACCCCGACCGCTCCGAGCGCGACCGGGACCTCGCGGCTTGGCTCACGGCGCGCGGGGCGCGCCTGATCGTCCTCGCCGGATACATGGAGCTGCTCAGCGAACAGTTTCTAGAGGAGTTCCCCGGGGCCGTGATCAACGTCCACCCCTCGCTGCTGCCGGCCTTTCCCGGGCTCGCCGCGATCGAGCAGGCGCTCGCCTACGGCGTGAAGGTGTTCGGGGTGACGGTCCACTACGTGGACGGCGGCATGGACACCGGGCCCGTGATCGCCCAGGGGGCGGTGGAGCTCCCCGACGCCCGCGACCCGGCGCAGGTGCTCGCCGCGCTGCGGCCGCTCGAGCACTCCATGCTCGCGCGCGCGGTCACCCTCGCGGCCGCGGGCAGGCTCGCCCCGGACCCTCAGAACTCGCGCCGGATCGTGGTCCTCCCGGAGGGATAGGCTCTGAGCATGAGCAGCGAGGTCGTGGGCAAAGGCGTCGAGCGCGCCGAGCCGGGAGAGGTGCGCGTCAGGCGCGCGCTGCTGTCGGTCTCCGACAAGCAGGGCATCGTCGACTTCGCCTCCGGCCTTCGCGACCTCGGCGTCGAGATCATCTCCACCGGCGGCACCGCCGGGGCGCTCTCGGGCGCCGGGCTGCAGGTCCGTGCGATCGAGGAGTTCACCGGCTTCCCGGAGATCATGGACGGCCGCGTCAAGACGCTGCACCCGCGCCTCTACGCGGGGCTGCTCGCCCGCCGCGACGAGGAGGGCCACCTGCGGGCCGCCGAGGAGCAGGAGATCGAGCAGGTGGACCTCGTGTGCGTGAACCTCTACCCGTTCGAGCAGACCGTCGCCCGCGGCGACGCGGACGAGCAGGAGATCATCGAGAACATCGACATCGGGGGCCCGACGATGATCAGGGCCGCCGCCAAGAACAGCTCCTTCGCCGCGGTCGTGGTGGACCCCGCGGACTACGCGGACGTGCTGGCGGAGCTCGCATCCTGCGAGGGCAGGCTGTCGCTGCAGACGCGCACGATGCTCGCCGCGAAGGCGTTCGCATGCACCGCCCGCTACGACGCCGCGATCGCGAGCTGGTTCGCGACGCGGACCTTCGAGGGCTTCCCGCCGATGCGCTTCGAGGCCTACGAGAAGGTCAGCGACCTGCGCTACGGCGAGAACCCACACCAGAGCGCCGCGTTCTACGCGCGCGTCGGCCCGGGAGCACACCTGCTCGAGGGCGTGGAGCAGCTGCACGGCAAGGAGCTCTCGTTCAACAACCTGCTCGACCTCAGCTCCGCGCGCGAGCTCGTGGAGGAGTTCGACGAGCCGGCGTGCGCGATTGTCAAGCACAACAACCCCTGCGGCTGCGCCGTCGCCGAGACAGGCCAGCTCGCCTACCAGCGGGCCTTCGCGTGCGATCCGCAGAGCGCCTACGGCGGTGTCATCGCCGTCAACCGGCCGGTCGACACCGCGTTCGCGCACGAGCTGTCCGGGCAGTTCATCGAGGTTCTGCTCGCCCCCGGGTTCGACGCCGGGGCGCTCGAGGTGCTGCAGGCCAAGAAGAACGTGCGCCTGCTCGAGCTGCGCGACTGGCCCGAGTCGCCGGAGGCGCTCGAGGCGAAGGCCGTGATGGGCGGGCAGCTCGTCCAGAGCCGCGACACGGTGCAGGAGACACGCGAGCAGATGCGGGTGCTCAGCTCACGCGAGCCGGCCGAGCAGGAGTGGCAGGACATGCTGTTCGCCTGGCGCGTCTGCCGGCACGTGCGCTCCAACGCGATAGTGATCGCCGCGGGCGGAGCGACGATCGGGATCGGCGCCGGGCAGATGAGCCGCGTCGACGCGGTTCGCATCGCCGTCGAGAAGGCGCGCGCCTTCCAGCCCGGCCTGCTCGCTGGGTCCTCGCTCGCATCCGACGCGTTCTTCCCGTTCGCGGACGGGCCGGCCCTGGCGCTCGAGGCCGGGACCACCGCGATCATCCAGCCCGGCGGCTCGGTGCGCGATGAGGAGGTCGTCGCCGCGGCCGACGAGGCGGGCGCAGCGATGGTCGCGACGGACCGCCGCCACTTCCGCCACTAGCCGCCGTCGCAGCACCCGCAGTGCCCGGCCCTGACAGGGGGACTTGAAATATTCGCAGTAACGATATATCGTGATGGTACTTAGTTAGCTCACGATAGGAACACGATATGTTTTCGCATTCACACCAATCAACATCCGAGGGGCCTCACCACGGCCCCGGTCGCCCGCACCACCGCTGCCGCAGCTTCGCCTACGGCCCCCGCGGAGAGTGGGGCGGCCCCCCGTTCGGAGGCCCGGGCCCGCGGGGCCGCGGCCGCAAGGCGAGGCGAGGCGACATCCGCACGGCGGCGCTGCTGCTGCTCGCGGAGGAGCCGCGCAACGGCTACCAGATCATGCAAGAGGTCCAGGAGCGAAGCGGAGGACTGTGGAGCCCGAGCCCCGGCTCGGTCTACCCGGCGCTCTCGCAGCTCGAGGACGAGGGTCTGATCCGCTCCGAGGAGGTCGACGGGCGCAAGCACTACGCGCTCACCGACGCGGGGCGCACCCAGGTCGAGGAGCGCGGCGCGGATCGCCCCGCTCCCTGGGAGGCACTCGGCGGCGAGAACGCCGGTGACGCCCAGAAGCTCGGGCGCCTGATGCGCGAGGTCGCATTCGCGTTCTCGCAGGTCATGCGGACCGGCAGCGAGGGCCAGATGGCCCGCGCCCGCGAGGTCCTCACCGACACGCGCCGCGAGCTCTACACGATCCTCGCGAACGGCGAGGGCGAGCAGTAGGAGGCCGCACGACGGGGGAGGGGGCGCATCGCGCTCTCTCCCCCGCGCGCTCAGCGGCCCTCGATCGCCTGCGTCGCCACGCCGAGCAGCGGGTCCTGCGCGTCCTGCTCCGCGGGCGAGTCGGCCCGGTGCTCGGCCTCATCGAGTGTCCCGATGTCGCGCAGCACGCGAAGTTCGCTGAGCGGCTGCACGATCCCGCGCAGGGCCAGCAGTGGCCCGACCCAGCGCGGTGCCCAGACTCGTGAGGAGCGGCGTTCCACGCCCCGCTCGATCGCGTCGACCGCCACCGACAGAGGCGCGGGCACGCTCATGAACGAGGGCATCTGCTCTCTGAGGCCCTGAGCCGAGGGCTGCGCGAAGCCGGCCCGCACGAGATCGGTGTCGATGAAGCCGAAATAGGCGCAGCCGACGCGGGCGCCGCTCGGTGCGCTCTCCCCGCGCAGGGCGTCCGTCAGCGCCTCGACGCCGGCCTTGGCGGTCGTGTATGCGCCCATCATCGGCGCGTGCGCGATCGCCGACAGCGATGAGATGTTCAGCAGATAGCCCCTGCGCCTTGTGATCTCGCCGATCACCGCGCGGTCGGTCCGCCAGACGCCGAGAAGGTTGACGGCCAGCGTGCGCTCGATGTGCTCGACCGGCGAGCCGGCGAGGGTCCCGGTGAAGGAGATCCCGGCGTTGGCGATCGCGACGTCGATCCCGCCGAAGCGCTCGACCGTCGCCTGCACCGCCCGTTCGAGGGCGGCCATGTCCGTGACGTCCGCCTCGAGCGCGATCGCGCGCGGGCCGAGGCGCTCGGCGCGCTCGTGCAGCCGCTCGGCCTCGAGCCCCACCAGCGCGACGTTCGCGCCCCTGGCGTGCAGGCGCTCGGCGCTCGCCGCGCCGATCCCGCGCGCCGCGCCCGTAACGAACACGGTCCGCCCGCTCACCTCATAACGTGCCCTCGCTCGCGCCATCAGCCCGTCCTCCCCTCTGGTTCTCCGCGCCCCGCGCGGCCTGCGCGGTGACGATGGCCGGCTCGGAGCCCCGCTCACCGTACTCGTGGTGGCCCAGCTCGATCAACCAGCGCCGCAGCTGGACGTGGACGTGCTCGGCGCCGACCAGCTCCTCCTCCGGCAGCTCGAGCTCGACCGGGTGCAGCAGGAACGGGTGCGACTGCGTGCCGCCCATGCCGCCGTGCGAGCCCACCAGCTCCTCGAACGCTGCGACTTCGTCGCCGGCCTCCCAGTAGGTGCTGTTGACGACGATGTCCGGGCAGTGCTCGAAGCCGCTCGTCCGCGCCACGTGCCGGGCTGCGCGGGGCCCGAACGGAGCGAGCGGGTCATCCCCCTCGACGCGGTCCTGCTCCAGGTAACGAACGCCGGCGGACCCGATCACGACCGCCCCGTCGGCCTCGGAGCGCACCAGCAGGAAGCCGATCCCCTCGTGCGCGCGGAGCAGGTCGATCAGGCCGGGGTAGCGACGCTGGATGCTCTCCAGGCTCATCCGGCCGGGCTCTCGCGGGAACGAGATCAGGCCGAGGCAGCCGGAGGCCATCACGACGACCTCCGGTAGCTCCTCGCCCTCCCCCGCGGTCGTGTCGGCGCCCAGGTGGACCTCGTCGTCCTCTCCCTTCAGCCCGGATGCGCGGCGCACGCCCCGGGAGAGCGCCGAGTCCCCCGACGACGCCTCGGTCAGTGACGCGCCGATGAAGCCGAGCGCCTCGCTCGGGTCCCCCTCGAGCGAGCTGACGCCGGTCGCGGTGGCCTCACGCACCAGGTCCTCAAGGCTCTTGCCGTAGCGGTCCAGGAACGTCGCCCCCTGCGACTGGCCGTGGTCTGAGAGCACGACGAACCTGTAGGGACGCGGGGCGTCGCGGGCGGCCGCCGCGATGCGGCTGATCTGACGGTCCACCTGGCGCAGCGTCGCGAGCGTCTCGGGCCGCTCGATGCCGGAGTGGTGGGCGACCTCGTCGTAGCCGAGGAACGTCGTGTAGGCGACGGGCCTGCCGGCGTACATGTCCGCGATGATCGACGTCACCTGCAGGTCACGCTGGATGATCGTCGCCCACGCCCGCACCAGCGCGTAGCTGAAGCCGCGGTGGATCCTGGGCACGATGTCGTTGCGGCGCTGGTGTGAGGCGCTCCACAGCTCGCTGACGACCTCGCGGGCGACGAGCGCGATCGTGCGCGTGACGTTGTAGGGGTTCGCGAAGTAGGCGAAGTAGTCCTGGCCGATCTTGCCGCCGCGGTCACGGCGCAGCACCGTGCTCATCGTCAGCTGGGTATGGGCGGCGTCGCCGGAGAGGATGTTCGCGCGGCTCGCGCCGTCGGAGAACAGCAGCCCGCGCCCGTTCGAGTGCCTGCGCTCGATCTCCATCGCATCCCGCGGGTGGTTCGTGACGATCGCCGCACCGCGATCCTTCTCCCACCAGCGGAACGCCGGCATGTCCTCGTTGGAGCCGTGCAGCAGCCCGGCCTGGCAGGCGCCCGTCTGCGAGGACCAGTCCGTTTCCCAGCCCGCGAGCCGGTGTGTGCCCTCGCGCAGCCAGCGCGCGATAGTCGGCACGTTGCCGTCGCGGATCGCGCGGGCGAGCACGTCATGGGCGAGCCCGTCGATCTCCAGGAAGAACAGGCCGGGCACCTCGAGGTCGGTGCCCTCCGCGACGCGGCGCTGATAGCGGCGCACCACGTTGCGATACCAGAAGCTTTCGTCGTCGATCGCCAGCAGCGAGCCGACGGCGGTCGTGACAACCGTGATCGCGATCGCCACGACAACACCTGCTCCGAGCGTCGTCACATACAGGCCGGTGTGCAGTTCGCTGACGAGCAGGATGATCGCGCCGTTGATGACGACGACGCCGAGCCCGAGCGTGAGGACCGTCAGGGGCAGCGCGAAGCGGAGCACGACGGGCCAAACGAGGGCGTTGATCAGGCCGATCAGCGCAGCCGACGCCAGCGCCGCCTCGGGGCTGGAGACGTGCACGGAGCTCGAGATCGCACTCATCAGGCCCAGCGTTCCCGCCGTCAGCAGCCAGATGATGATCATCCGCATGACCGGCCGGCGCTTGTGCTCGTCGGCGCCCTCGCGGCCCCACGCGTTGGCGGGTTCCGCCTTCTCGCTCATCGGCTCGCGTCCCCGCCGATCGGCTCCACCACCGTGCTCTCGCCCGGCATCAGCACGCGCACGTCGACGTCCGGCGCATGCTCCGCGGCGCGCGCCGCGAATTCCCGCGCGGGAGCGGCCGGGTCGTCGGGGCGCAGCGCCGCGGCCGGGAGCGCGAGCGTGCCCCAGTGGATCGGGATCGCGACCCTCGGCACGATCAGGCCCGCGGCGATCGCGGAGCGCTCGGGATCCAGGTGGCCCGCGCCGAGCGTGGGCCCCCAGCCCGACACGGGCAGCAGCGCAGCGTCGACGGAGCCGGCCATCTCCGCCATCTCGTCGAACAGGTCTGTGTCGCCGGCGAAGTAGCAGGAGAGCGAGCCGGCGGCGATGTAGCCGACGCTGTCGGCGCGTGTCCCGTAGCGCCAGCGCCGCCCCTCGTGGATCGCCGGGGTAGCCGTGATGCTGACCCCTCCGACGGTCGTGGAGGAGCCGGGCGCGAGCTCGCGGACGTTGCTCATGCCCTGCCCGCGCAGCCAGCCGCCCGCGCCCTCCGGTGCGATCACGAGCGTCCCGGGGCCGAGCATCCGCAGCGAGGGGCCGTCCGCATGGTCGGCGTGCAGATGCGAGATCAGCACCGCGTCGATCGCGCGCCCCGCATCGCCCGCGACCGGCGGAGCCACGCGAACGAGCGGGCCGACGCGCCCGCGCATCACCGGGTCCGTCAGCAGCCGCACGCCGTCCACATCCATCAGTGCGGTCGCGTGGCCGTGCCAGGTGAGCCGCAGGGGGGAGCCCGCCGGGCCCGAGGGGGTGTTCATCTGACGTTCGTCCGCATCAGTGGACGCCCTATCTAACATGGTCGGAAGAGATGGCGGCGAGATCCCGCACCGTGCGCGCCCTGCTTCTCGGCCCGCTGGCCGTGCTCGCCTGCCTGATCGGAGCGCCGGCGAGCGCGCCGGGCGCCGGATGGTGGGCGCCTCCCCAGCACCTGACGTGGTACTGGCAGCTGCAGGGGACGATCAGGACGGGCGAGCCCGTCGCGGCGTATGACATCGACGGCTTCGAATCGAGCGCCGCCCAGGTCGCGGCCCTGCACGCCGAAGGGCGACGGGTCATCTGCTACGTCGACGTCGGCACAGCCGAGAACTTCAGGCCCGACTACCCGCAGTTCCCCAAATCGGTGCTCGGGCACTCCAACGGCTGGCCGGGCGAGCGTTGGCTCGACATCCGCCAGCTCGCGGTCCTTGAGCCGATCATGGCGGCGCGCCTGCGGATGTGCCGGGAAAAGGGCTTTGACGCCGTCGAGCCGGACAACATCGAAGGCTTCTCCAACAGCAGCGGCTTCCCGCTCACCGCTGCCGACCAGCTCACCTACAACGAGTGGGTCGCGCAGCAGGCCCATTCGCTCGGCATGGCGGTGCTGCAGAAGAACGACGGACAGCAGACCGCACAGCTGCACGGCTACTTCGACGGCGCCCTCACCGAGCAGTGCAACCAGTACGGCGAATGCCCCCTGTTCCAGGCCTATCTCACTGCGGGGCAGCCGGTGCTGAACGCCGAGTACAGGCTCCCGCGCAGCCGCTTCTGCTCCAGTGACAACGCCGCCGGGATCATGGGCGCCCGCATGAACCTCGCGCTGAACGGCCGCCGCTTCGAACCCTGCTGATGACCGCGACCGTCGCCTCCGCGCGTGGAGGGCGGCCGGGGCCGGCATCCGTGAGATGCCCCGTGCGGGACTCGAACCCGCCCCACCGGATTAAAAGTCCGGCGCTCTACCAGATGAGCTAACGGGGCTCGCGCGCGACAGTGTGGCAGAACGGCGCTCCGCTCAGCGCAGCAATTCGCCCCGCTCCCTACGGTTCCTGCGCCGCCGCGGCCCGCAGCAGCTCCTCGATCCGGGTCAGCTTGACGCGCGGCCTGCCCGCGGGCTCGCCGAGCGAGCGCTCGTGCCGGTCGATCGCCTGCCAGCCGGAGTAGGTGATCATCTCCGGCGCGCGGCTGCGGATCAGATCCTCGATTGCCTCCGGGTCGGGGGTCGCAGGCGTGTGGGCCGGGCCGCCACCTGCGGCGAGCAGGTCCGCGAGCATCGCGTCGACGGTCTCCTGGGCGTCCTTCTTGTTCGTCCCGATCACCCCGGACGGTCCCCGCTTGATCCACCCGACGACATACTCGCCGGGCTGCGGCTCGCCGGTCGCGGGGTCCACGACGCGCCCGCCGGAGTTCGCGATCACCGCCCGCCGCTCGTCGAAGGGGACGCCCGGAAGCGCCACGCCGCGATAGCCGATGGCACGGAAGACGAGGCCCGCCTCCATCACCTCACGCTCGTCGGTCGCCTGGGCGCGCAGGCCGCCGCCGGGGCCGGCGACCAGCTCGTTGCGCGCGAACTCCACCGATCCGAGGTGCCCGCTCTCGTTCGCCAGCAGCGAGACGGGGGAGAGCAGGAAGCGAAGGACGACGCGCTTCTCGTGGCCCGCCGGCTCGCGTGCCGCGTAGCCGCGCAGGATCTCGACATTGCGCCGCGCCGTCTGGTCGGCCTCGGCGTCAGGGTCGGCGACCGCCAGGCCGCGCTCGAGCTCCTCGGCGTCGACGATCACGTCCGCGTCCGCGAGCTCGCCGAGCTCGAGCAGCTCGGGGTTGGTGAACGCTGCCTGCGCGGGCCCGCGGCGACCCGCGATCACGACCTCCTTGATGGTGCTCCTCCCGAGCACCTCCAGGGCATGGTCGGCGGTGTCGGTCGGGGCCAGCTCCTGCGCTGAGAGGACCAGCATCCGCGCGACGTCGACCGCGACATTGCCGTTCCCGATCACGACGGCGCGATCACAGGACATCAGGTCGACCTCTAGGTCGGTGTGGTCCGGGTGGCCGTTGTACCAGCCGACGAAGTCGGTCGCCGCGTGAGAGCCGCGGAGCTCTTCGCCGGTGATCCCGAGCGGGCGGTCCGACGGCGACCCGGTCGCGTACACGATCGCGTGATAGTGCTCGAGCAGGTCCTCGCGCGTGAGCGCCGTGCCGAACTCGACGTTGCCGAAGTAGCGGAACCGCGGGTGGGCGGCGGTCTTCTCGTAGACGCGCGTGACGGACTTGATCTTGGGGTGGTCCGGCGCGACCCCGGAACGGACCAGGCCCCACGGCGTCGGGAGGCGCTCGATCATGTCGACCTCGATCCGCTCGGCCGAGTCCTTCAGGAGGTGTCCGGCCGCGTAGAAGCCCGCCGGGCCGGAGCCGATCACGGCTATTCGTATCGGGTGCTCATCGGTCATCGGGCCTGCTCGTCCTCGTGGCTGGGTGGGGAGAGAATGGGCGCGGCCCGGCTCGAACGGGCGACCCCCTCGGTGTAAGCGAGGTGCTCTAGCCAACTGAGCTACGCGCCCTCGGTGAGGATGTAAGGCTAGCGAGAGTCGGCTCGCCGCCTGCCAAGCTAGGCCCATGAGAGCGGCACGGCGCCTGGGCGCGATGATCGCGGGAGGGCTCGGCCTGGCGGCGCTCGGCGCGCAGCTGCTGCTCCCGAGGCTCGCGGCGGCCCGGATATCCTCCCGCCTCGCCGAGTACGGCGGCGTGGAAGGGGTGCAGGTGCGCGCCCGGCCGGCGCTGAAGCTGCTCTGGCGCGGCGCGGACTCGGTCGTGATCCGTGCCGGGGAGCTCTCGCTGAGCCTCCCGGAGGCCGCCGAGCTGCTCTCGGAGTCCGGAGGCGCGGAGCGGGTCCGCGCGAGCGCGCGGACGGTCCGGCTTGGCTCGCTGCGCCTGACTGACGTGAGGGTCTCCGGCGACCCGGGGGAGATGACCGCGACCGCGACCGCGGCGGCAGCCGACATCGCGGCGGCGCTGCCGCCGGGCGTGCAGGTCGAGCTTCTGGACAGCGAGCACGGCACGATCCGCGTCAGGGTCAGCGGTGGACTGTTCGGGCTCAGCGCCTCGATGGACGCCGTCGCGCAGCCCAGCGACGGCGGGCTGCTGGTCAGGCCCGAGGGGTTCCTGATGCAGGCCTTCACGCTGCGCCTGTTCTCCGATCCGCGCGTGCGCCTGCAGGCCGTCGGGGCGAGCGCGGACCCGGCGGCGGCCGGCTACAGGCTGAGCGTCTCGGCCACGGTGGGCTGAGCGAGCTCGCCGGGCGCCGGACGCGGGCAGACCGTGACGGGCAGCCCGTCTTTCGGGCTGATCGTCGGCATCTGGTGTATCTGCAGGCGGAAGTCCCGCGGCACCGACAGCGTGACACGCGAGAGGATCAGCGTGGCGATCGCGCGCACCTCGAGCTGCCCGAAGCGCATGCCGATGCAGGTCCGCGAGCCACCTCCGAACGGGACATACGCGCCCTTCGGGATGCTCTCCCGCGCCTCCGGGGCAAAGCGCTCGGGCCGAAACTCTGACGGCTGATCGAAGACATCCGGCAGGTGATGCGAGGCCCACGAGCAGTAGTTCACGAACGCGTTCGCGGGCACCGTGTGGCCGTTGAACTCGAACGCATCGACGGAGCGGCGCGGGCCGATCCACGCCGGCGGGTACATGCGCAGCGTCTCCTCGAGGACCATCTCGAGCTCCCTCAGCTCACCGGACATCAGCTGGGCCGCGGTCGGCGGCGCGCCGCGCAGGGCCGACTCCTGCTCAGCGATCAGCCGCGCCACGATCTCCGGCTTCTTGGACAGCTCATGGAACATGAACGACACCGTCGAGGTGGTGGTGTCATGCCCGGCGAACAGCAGCGTCATGACCTCGTCGCGGATCTGCACGTCGCTCAGGCGCGTCCCGTCCTCGTCGTGCGCGTCGAGCAGCAGGCTGAGGATGTCGCTGCCGCGCCGCCCGGTCGCGCGGCGCTCGGATATCTCCGAGTAGATCAGCGTGTCCAGCGTGCGGGCCGCCTCGCGCATGGCCGCCCACGCCGTGCCAGGGCCACGCCTGATCCGCTGGTAGTAAGGCGTCGAGTAGAAGGAGAGTGCCGTCTCGAACAGCCCGGCGGCGTCGATCGCCCGCGCGCGCTCGCCGTCCGGGTCGAGGCCGAACAGGGCGCGCATCGCGATCCGCAGCGCCAGCCGGCGCGTCCACGCATACAGGTCGATGTTCGAGCCGACCTCGAGCCCGGCGACCGCCGCCCCGGCCTCTTCGAGGACAGTGTCCACGGACGCCGCGATGTTCTCGCGGTGGAACGCCGGGAGCATGATCAGGCGCGAGCGCCGGTGGAACTCGCCGTCGATCGTGAGCAGCCCGTCGCCCATCAGCGCGATCAGGTCGCGGAAGTGGCCGTCCCGCCATGTGAAGTTCGAGGCGTGCGAGACGAGCATGTAGTGGTTCGCGGCCGGGCCGAGCATGAACACGACGTTCCCGTGCAGCAGCCGCAGCGTGAAGACCGGTCCGAAGCGCTCGTAGCATTCGAGCAGCAGCTCGAGGGGTTCAGTCTCAACGCGCCTGGTGCGCGAGAGCGAGAAGCTCGTCTCGCCGGGCGGGAACGGGACGTTTGCGGCGCGCTCGTCGCGGACGTCCCTGAGGAGCACGGAGAGTAGCCCGCTGTCCAGCGCGGGCGGGGGGCCGACCAGTGCCATCACGCAAGCGTAGAACACCGTAGCCGCGCCGCGCGGTGCAGTCGGCGGCCCGGCCGCACGCCGTCCCCTGGCATACTGATCAGGCACGCGGGCGCCTCATGCGCCCCGCGGGCAACCGCGGGGGCGTAGCTCAGTCGGTTAGAGCGCTGCCCTGTCACGGCAGAGGTCGCGGGTTCGAGTCCCGTCGCTCCCGCTTATCAGTGCTCGCTGTCGAGCCCGCCCATGGCGTGCTCGTCATAGCGGCTGCCGAGGATCCTCTCCGCTCCGAGCGCACCCTCGATGCGGGAGAGGTCCTCGGGGCCGAGCTCGAGCTCGATCGCGCCGAGCGCCTCCTCGAGCCTGGCCCGCGTGCGCGCGCCGATCAGCGGGATGATGTCCTCTCCGCGCGAGAGGACCCAGGCGATCGCGAGCTGCGCGATGCTCGCGCCGTGCTCGGCCGCCAGCGCACGGAGCTCGCCGAGCGCAGCGCGGTTGTGCTCGAGGTTCTCGCCCCGCAGCCGCGGGAAGCGTGCGCGCTGGTCGCTGCCGGCACCGATGCCGTCGGTGTCGCTGATCAGCCCGCGCGAGAGGATGCCGTATGCCGTCACCGAGATCCCGAGCTCGCGTGTCGCCCGCAGGATCTCGCCCTCGAGCGTGCGGCTGATCAGCGAGTACTCGATCTGAAGCTCGGAGATCGGATGGACCGCGTGGGCGCGCCGGATCGTGGCGGCTCCCACCTCCGAGAGGCCGATGTGACGGACGTGTCCGGACTGGACCAGTTCGGCGATGGCGCCGACCGTCTCCTCGATCGGGGTGCGCGGGTCAAGGCGCGCCGGCTGGTAGAGGTCGACGTGGTCGGTGCCGAGCCGCCGCAGGGTGTAGGAGAGCGCCGTCTTCAGGGCTGCCGGGCTGGCGTCGAAGCCCAGGAAGGCGCCGCCGGGCCCGCGCTGCGCACCGAACTTCACGGCGATGAACGCCCGCTCGCGCCGCCCGCCCGCCAGCGCCCGGCTGATCAGCATCTCGTTGTGGCCCATCCCGTAGAAGTCGCCGGTGTCCAGCAGCGTGACGCCGCGCTCCATCGCCTCGTGGATCGTCGCGATGCTCTCCGTCTCATCCGCCGAGCCATACACGTCGGACATGCCCATGCAGCCGAGCCCGACGCGTGAGACGGCCGGACCACCCGTGCCGAGGGTCGTGGTCGGGATCTGCATGGCGGTGACGCTAGCGCCTCGGCTCCCCGGGGGGGGCGTGCGTTATAATGCTTGCTGGCAAGCAACTAATGGAGGCAGTCGTCACACAGGCCACGCCGATCCCGCCCGCGCAGGCAGAGCTCGAGGAGCCGAGCGCGCGCCTGCGTGCCGTCATCGGCCGTCTCTCCCGGCGCCTGCGGCCCACGGTCGCGGGTTCGCAGCTGACTCCGTCGCAGACCTCGGTGCTCTTCTCGATCGTCAGGTTCGGGCCGATCCACCTCTCCGAGCTGGCCCGCATCGAGGGCATCAACCCGACGATGCTCTCGCGCATCGCGGCGATCCTCGCTGACGCAGGCCTGATCAGCCGGTCGGCCGACCCCGCCGACCGCCGCTCGGCGTTCGTGCAGTCGACCGCTGCCGGCAGGCGCATGCGCGAGCGCATACAGCGCGAGCGCGCTCTCGCCCTCGGCGCACACATCGGCGAGCTCGATGAGCGCGAGCAGCGGGCGCTGTGGGACGCCCTGCCGGTACTGGAGGCGCTCGCCGAGCGGATCCCGGGGCCGACGCCATGAGGCGCATGAGGCACGCGGGGCGTGTCACGTTCGCCGCGCTCGCGATCCCCAACTACCGCCGCTACACGGCCGGGCAGGCGATCTCGCTCACCGGCACCTGGATGCAGCTGGCCGCACAGTCGTGGCTGGTGCTCACGCTGACGCACTCCGCGACGATGCTGGGGCTGATCGTCGCTCTGCAGACGCTGCCGATCCTCCTCCTCGGCCCCTACGGCGGCGTGGTGGCCGACCGCGTCGACAAGCGCAGGCTGATGATCATCCTGCAGAGCGCGATGGGGGTGCAGGCACTCGTCCTCGGGGTGCTGACGGTGACCGGCTCGGTGCAGCTCTGGGAGATCGGTGTCCTGGCGGTGCTGCTGGGCCTGAACAACGCGTTCGAGAACCCTGCGCGCCAGGCGTTCATGCTCGAGATGGTGGGCCCCGACAGCCTGCGCAATGCCGTGAGCCTGAACTCGGTGCTCGTGAACGTCGCGCGCATCGCCGGCCCCGCCGCGGCCGGGCTGCTGATCGCGACCGCCGGCGAGGGGGTGTGCTTCCTGCTCAACGCCGCGAGCTTCATCCCGGTCGTCTACTCGCTAGCGACGCTCGACGCGGCCGCGATAACGCCGAGCCCGCCGAGCGGGCGCGAGCCGGGCCAGCTCCGCGAGGGCCTGCGCTACATCCGCCGCACGCCGGGACTCGCGGCGCCGCTGGCGATGATGGCGCTGGTCGGAGCGCTCGCCTACGAGTTCCAGGTGACGCTCCCGGTGATGGCCAGGCAGGGCCTGCACGTCGGTGCCGCCGGCTTCGGGTTCATGACCTCCGCGATGGGCGTCGGCGCCGTGCTCGGCGGCCTGCTGGTCGCCGGCATGGGGCGCACCGGCCTCGCGACGATGATCACCGCGTCCACCGCGTTCGGCCTGTTCCTGCTCCTCGCCGGCTCGGCTCCCACGCTGGCGCTGGAGATGGTCGCCCTCGCACTCGCGGGCGCGGCGAGCATCGCGTTCATGGCAACCGGCAACTCGACGCTCCAGCTCAGGGCCGACCCGAGCATGAGGGGGCGCGTGATGGCACTCTGGTTCGTCGCCTTCCAGGGCTCGACGCCGATCGGCGGCCCGATAGTCGGGTGGGTGATGCAGCAGGCGGGCGCGCGCTCGGGGCTGTGGCTCGGGGGCCTCACATGCCTGCTCGCCGCTGCGCTCGGCCTGGTGACGCTGCGCCGCCTCGGCCGGCGCCCCGCGCCCTCGGGCGTGCTCGCGAGCGCCCGCTGAGGGCCCGCATCTAGAGTTGGCGCGTGTTCGACCTCGACGCGTATCTGCAGAGGATCGGCCTGAGCGGGCGGCCGGATCTCGCGGAGGTCCACCGTGCGCACGCCACGAGTATCCCGTTCGAGAACCTCGGCCCGCACCAGGGCCAGGCCGTCTCACTCGACCCCGCGGACCTAGCCGTGAAGCTCGTTGACGGCCGCCGCGGCGGCTACTGCTTCGAGCAGAACATGCTCCTCGCATGCGCGCTGCGGGAGCTCGGCGCCGACGTCGAGCTGCTGCTCGCCCGGGTGCGGATGGGCGCCGCGCCGGGGGTGGCTCGACCCCGCAGCCACCTCGTGCTGCGCGTGAGCGAGCGCGAGGTGGCATGGCATGCCGATGTCGGGTTCGGGCTCGGGACGCTCCTTGACCCGCTGCCGTTCGGCGCGGGCGCCGAGCATGAGCAGGCGGGCTGGCGCTTCCGTGTCGTCCAGGACGGCGCGGAGCTCGTGCTGCAGGGGGTGCTCGCGGGAGAGTGGGTGGACCTCTACGCGTTCCCGCCCGAGCCGGTGCCGGCCGTCGACGTCGAGGCGATGAACTGGTGGGCGAGCACGCATCCGCGCTCGCCGTTCGTGACCGGGCTGATCGTCGCCGCGCAGTCCCGCGACGGCGTGCGCCTGTCACTCAGCGACTGGGGTGAGCTCGCGCTGACCGAGAGCACGCCGGCCGCGACGCGCCGCACGCCGCTCGCCCGCGAGCAGATCCCGGCGATCCTGCACGAGCGTTTCGCGCTGAGCGGGTTCGCGCTCGGCGCGGACGGGCGGCTGTTCAGGGCGCGCTGACGCTGACGCCGTCGGGCACGCTGATGACCGGCACCGGCGACGCCTTCATGAGGTCTTCGCTGACCACGCCGAGGGCGCGTCGCAGGCGCGAGTGGTGCTCGCTGCCGAGCACGATCGCGCTCGCGCCGTGGCGGGCGACGGCATCCACGAGCGACTTCACGGGGTCATCGTCGTGCACCTCGGTGACGACCTCGATCGCGTTGAGCGCGCCGCTGCCCTCGAGCAGCAGCTCGTCGATCATCGCGCGGCCGAGCTCAGAGCGCTCGTGGGGTGTGGACAGCGGGTCCGGCGGTGCGTGCAGGGGCCTGGAGGCGTGGACGATCACGAGCAGCCCGTCGGGCGCGAGGTCCTGGGCGGCCCACTCCGCGGCGTGCCGGGCGCTCTCGGTGCGGTCATAGCCGAGCACCAGGCAGCGGCGTGTCTGTCTCTTGGCGGTCACGATGCCTCCGTCGCTGTCGGGTTGTGCTCGTCCAGGTACGGGGTGAGGTAGCGCGAGGCGATCTTCGTCGGAGGAGACCACGTCGGCGTGTCCGAGACCTCCGAGCTGAAGCCATGCCCGCCGGTGATGCGCGCGGTCAGGTAGAGCGGCTTGCCGTCGGTCAGCAGCATCCCGTGCACGACAGGCTGGAACGGCTGCGGCGTGATCTTGGCGCCGGCGTCGGCGGCGATCTGTTCCGCGGCGACGTCCGCCATCTGCGAGGAAACGCCGCCGTGCTTGATCGCGAACTCGGTCGAGTCGCCGGCTGCGTAGACGCCGTCGGCATCGAGCACGCGCTGGAACTTGTCGACGCGGAAGAAGCCATGTTCGCTGAGCGGCAGCCCGCGCACACCCGGCCCGTACAGCTCCGGCAGCGCGACCACCCGGTCGGCCTTCACGTGGCGGTCGCCGGGGTTGATGATCACCTCGCCGGAGTGCGGGACCTCCGCGTAGGCGGAGCTGATCACTTCGATGCCCGCACGGTCGAGCAGCTCGGCGACCGCGTCGCTCGCGGCGCTGCCGAACACGGCGAGCGGGCTGTCCTCGGGCGTCGCGATCGTGATCGCGACCTTCACGTCCATGTCATACGCGCGGCCTGCCGTCATCAGCGCGAGCTCGTACAGCGGCATCGGCCACGCCATCCGGCCCGGGGCCAGGAACACGACCTGGTCGACGTAGCCGCCCTCGACGTCCTGGATCAGCCCGTGCAGCGTCTCGTCCATGGTGGACGGGTCGACGGTGATCGAGTGCTTGAACCGAGGCGTCGCGCGGGCGCCCATCGCGATCACCAGCGCGTCGTACTCGAGGTGCCGGCCGCCGCGTGTGTGCGCGATCCGCTTGGCTGCGTCGACCCACTCGAGCTCATCGACGATCAGCTCGGCGCCCGCGTCCCTCGCGATCGGGGCGAGCGGCCAGCGCTCCGCCTTCGGGTATGAGAACGGCTCGCGCACCGTCTGAGGGCGCATCACGAAGTCCTCGTCCGGGTCGAGCAGCGTGCGTGAGGTCGAGTCGTCCGCGAGATCCTTCAGTGCGAGCGCCGTCTCGAGCCCGGCGACCCCGCCGCCGGCTATCACGACGCGCATGCGCTCCTGTGTGTCTCCCGCGCTCATCCGCTCAGCCTAACGTGCCCGATCATGGCTCAAGCCTACCCCCGGCGAAGGGCGCGTTGGGCGAGGAAAGCCGTCTCCCGCGTGGGGAATAACTACTGACGCGCCCGCCGGATCAGAGCTGCGGCTCGCCGCTGGCCGAGAGCTCCTCGTAGCAGCGGCGGTGGTAGCAGGGCGCGCCGTCGCACGGGTCGGGGTGCGCCGCCCGGGAGGTCTCATGCGGCTGCCCGTCGTGGACCCGCACCAGGGGCTCATACACCCCGATCAGGTCCCCGCACTGTCGACAGCGAAGCTGCTCCCGCATTCATGTCTCGACTCGCCGATGAGCCGAGCAGGACCGGCGGTCGGCCTCGCCCAGGCCTTCCGCCGGCGTTCCCTGCCCGCCAACCCATCCTTGTGGTTGTGCTCGCAAGCGCAGGATAGGTCCGCCCCCGGCCCGTCGAATCGTGGCAACGCCCGCCGCGGCACTTCGGGCAACTACGCGGCCGATGCGCGGTTATCCCGCGCCGGGCCTGGCCGAACGGCCATCCGCAGGTCGGCGGGCTTCCGCCAGTGGATAGGGTGAGTTCGATGGGCGCTTCCGCCGAGGAGGTCTGGACCAGCCGCCTCCTTGAGGTGGGGCGCGTGATGGTGACCGACCTCGACCTGTCCGTGGTTCTCGACCGCGTGCTCGAGACCGCGCGGGAGCTCACGGGGGCTCGCTTCGCGGCGATCGGCGTGCTGAACGACGAGCGCACCGAGCTCGACCAGTTCCTCACCTCCGGCGTTGACGAGCGGACACGAGAAGCGATCGGCGACCTTCCCCGCGGCAGGGGGATCCTGGGTGTGCTGATCGAGCACCCCGAGCCGCTGCGCCTGAAGGACATCAGTCATCACCCGAGCAGCTACGGGCTCCCAGCGGGCCACCCTGAGATCCGCGGGTTCCTCGGTGTCCCCGTGATGATCCGCGGGCAGGCCTGGGGCAACCTCTACCTCGGCGAGAAGGAGTCCGGCGACTTCACCGAGCGCGACGAGCGGGCCGCCGTGATCCTCGCCGACTGGGCGGCCGTGGCGATCGACAACGCGCGGCTCTATGAGACGAGCGAGAAGCGGCGCGCGGAGCTCGAGTGGGCGGTGCGCAGCCTGGAGGCAACGCGCGACACGGTCGAGGCGATCGGCGGCGACATCGAGCTCGACAACGTCCTCACGCTCATCTCCAAGCGCGGGCGTGCGCTGGTGCAGGCGAGGAGCGTCGTGATCATGCTGCGCCAGGGCGGGCGCCTGGTGGTCCAGGCGAGCGCGGGCCGCGTCAGTGATCGCCGCGGGGCTCGCTTGCAGGTCGCCGACTCCACCTGCGGCCAGGTTCTGGAGCACAGGCGCCCGGAGCGGATCATGGATGTCGGCGCGAGGCTCGGGATGGCCGCGGGCGAACTCGGCGTGGAGGGCGCGCGCACGGCGCTGCTCGTACCGATGGTGTACCGCGGCGAGCCCGTCGGGGTGCTCGGGGCGTTCGACCGCGGAGAGCACGCGGACCCCTTCACCGAGGAGGACGAGCAGATGCTGCGGGTGTTCGCGACGAGCGCCGCCACCGCGGTCGCGCTCGCCCAGAGCGTGAAGGCGGACCGCGTCCGCACCACCCAGGAGGCGGCGGACGCCGAGCGCAGCCGCTGGGCCCGCGAGCTGCACGACGAGACTCTCCAGGGCCTCGGCGGACTGCGGGTGCTGCTGTCCGCGGCGCTGCGACGAGACGACCCCGAGATCGCGCGCGACGCAATGCGTGAGGCGATCTCGCGGCTCGAGCAGGACATCGAGAACCTGCGCGCGATCATCACGGACCTGCGGCCCGCGGCGCTGGATGAGCTCGGGCTGCGCGCCGCGATCGAGGCGCTGCTCGACCGTCACCGCGAGCACAGCGGCCTGACCGTGGAAAGCCGGCTGAACCTACCCGGATTCGGCAGCGGCGAACGGCTCGGCGCGGAGCTCGAGACGGCCGTCTACAGGCTCGTGCAGGAGGCTCTCACCAACGTCGCGCGCCACTCCGGCGCCCGCACCGCGCTCGTCGCGGTCGGCGAGAGCCACGGCGAGCTGATCGTCGAGGTCCGCGACGACGGCCGCGGCTTTGACCCGGCCGCGTCGCGCTCCGGCTACGGGCTCGCCGGCATCACCGAGCGCGTTGCGCTCGCCGGCGGCACCGTGCAGATCGACTCGGACGACGCAGGGACCGCGCTCGTGGCGCGGCTGCCGCTGCCCCCCTCGGCGGCCGCCTCAGGCGCCGACGAGGCCGCGTCTTAGCGCGTAGCGAACCAGTTCCGCGCGCGTCACGAGACCGAGCTTGCGATGGATGTGCGCGCGGTGCGTCTCGATCGTCCGCGGGGAGAGGTGCAGCTGGCGCGCGATCTCGACGCTGGTGTGCCCGAGCGCGATCAGGCGCAGCACCTCGACCTCGCGCTGGGTGAGCTTGTTGTCGGTGAGGGCCTGCTGCAGGGCCTCGAGCCGGGCCGCGACACGGGGGCTGAGGTACTGCGCGCCGCCGGCCGCGGAGCGGACCGCCTCTGGCAGCTCCTCGTCGGCGAGGTCCTTGGAGACCACGCCCAGCGCACCCGCCGCGAGCGCCCGCTGAGCGAACACGGGGCTGTCCTCCATCGTCAGGATCACGATCGCGGTGTGCGGCGCGCGCTCGCTGAGGGAGCGGATCGCCTCGATGCTGGCGCCTCCGCGCATGTTGAGATCGAGCACGAGCACCTGTGGGTGATGCCCGCCGACCTCGCGTCCCGCGCTGGTGAGTTCGCCGGCCTCGGCGACCACCGTCAGCTCCGGCTCTTCCTCGAGCATGCGGCGCAGGCTGCGGCGCATCAGCGCATGGTCGTCGGCGAGGACGACCGTGATCGCCTCGCGGGCATCCCTGGAGGCCGTGGGCCGCTCGGTGCGGTCGGCCAGGTTCACAGATGCAGCCATGCGTCAACGCTAGCCGGGCGCTGGTCGCCTGGGCAGCGGGTTAACTCTCCGATCGAAAGCGGATTTGCACGGATATCGTGAGTGGGATCGACACGCCGCGGGCGCGGCACCCTGAGCGGCCGGGGAGACTCAGCTGCGCGGCCGATCCACCGGTCCGTAAGGGATTTACCCGGATGGCGATGAGGACGCCGCGGCCAATGCTGGCTGCATGAGCACCGATCCGCCGGCGCCCGCCGAACACGCACCGGACGGCGAGCCCGCGATCAGCGCGCACGAGCTGTCCAAGAGCTACGGGAGCACGCTCGCGCTGGACGCTCTGAGCCTGCACGTCGCGCGCGGCGAGGTCTACGGGTACCTGGGACCGAACGGGGCCGGCAAGACGACGACCATCAGGCTGCTGCTCGGGCTGCACCGGCCGAGCTCCGGGAGCGCCGGGCTGTTCGGGGTCGACGCCTGGGAGGACCCCGTGCGGGCGCACAGGCGCGTGGCGTATGTCGCCGGCGAGCCGTTCCTCTGGCCCGCGCTGACCAGCGCCGAGACATTCGAGCTGCTCGCGAACCTGCGCGGCGGAACGGACCCCGCCTACCGGGACGTGCTGGTCGAGCGGTTCCAGCTCGACACCTCCAAGCGCGTGCGCGCGCTCTCGAAGGGCAACCGGCAGAAGATCCAGCTGATCGCGGCCTTCTCGGCGCGCCCTGACCTGCTGATCCTCGACGAGCCGACCGCTGGGCTCGACCCGCTGATGGAGGTTGCGTTCAGGGACACGGTCACGGAGGCGAAGGAGAGGGGCCAGACCGTGTTCCTGTCCTCGCACATACTCAGCGAGGTGGAGGCGCTGTGCGACAGGATCGGGATCCTGCGCGCCGGGCGACTCGTGGACGAGGGCTCGATGCGCGAGCTGCGGCACCTCGCCGAGCAGACGATCGACGTGACCTTCGAGGACTCGCCGCCGGAGCTCGGGGCGCTCGACGGGGTCAGGGTCGAGAGCGCGGGCACCAACGCCCTGCGGCTGCACGTCAGCGGCGGTGTCGGGCCCGTCGTCGCGGCGCTCGCCGGCCACCCCGTCATCTCGCTGACGACCCGGGAGCCCTCGCTGGAGGAGATCTTCCTGCACCACTACCAGGGCGACGGCGGGCATGGCCCCGGCTAGGCACCTCTCCCGCCGGCTCTTCGCCGACTCGCGGGTGCGCAACCTCTCGTTCGCCGCCTTCTTCGCGCTCATCGCCTACGCGAACGTCGCGGGCTACCGCACGAGCTACCCGACGGTCGCCGGGCGCATCGAGTTCGCGCGCGCGTTCGGTTCCAACGCGAGCGTGCGGCTGTTCTACGGCCGCCCCTACGACCTGCTCAGCATCGGCGGCTACACCGCCTGGAGGGTCGGCGGCACGATCGCGATCGTCGGCGGCATGTGGGGGATCCTCGCGGCGGTGCGGGCGCTGCGCGCCGAGGAGGACTCGGGCAGGCAGGAGATCGTGATGGCCGGCATCCTGGCCCGCCCGCTCGCCTACCTCGCGGCGATCGCGGCGGTCGCGGCCGGCGCCCTGATCCTCGCCCTAGCGCTGTGGCTCGGTCTCCTCGCGGGCCGGCTGCCGGCGGGGGAATCCGCGCTGCTCGCGATCTCGGCGCTCGCACCGGCGGCGGTCTTCGCCGGCGTCGGCGCGCTCGCATCCCAGCTCGCGCCGACCCGGCGCCTGGCGCTCGAGATGTCCAGTGCCGTGCTGGTGCTCGCGCTCGTGATCCGGGTGATCGCCGACACGGCCTCCTCGCTGCAGTGGATGGACTGGCTGTCGCCGCTCGGGTGGGCCGAGGAGACACGGGTCTTCGCCGGCTCCCGGCCCGTCGCGCTGCTTCCCTCCGTGGCCGCCGCGGCCGTGCTGCTGCTCATCTCCGGCGCGATCGCGCGCCGCAGGGACATCGGGAGCGGGCTGCTGGCCTCCCGCGACAGCGCTGCGCCGCGCTCGCGGGGGCTGTCCTCACCCGCGGCGCTCGCGCTGCGCAGCGAGGCCGGGAGCCTGGCCGGATGGATACTCGGGACCGGCTTCTTCGCACTGATCGTCGGCCTGATCTCCACCAGCGTCAGCAGCGCCGGCATCTCGGGCAGCCTGCAGCAGCAGCTGCGCAAGGTCGCGGACATCTCGATCACCAAGCCGTCCGGCTACATCGGGCTGGTGTTCCTGTTCTTCGTGCTCGCCGTGAGCCTGTTCTGCTGCTCGCAGATCGCCGCTGCCCGCCACGAGGAATCCGAGGATCGCCTCGAGACGATGTTCGCGCTTCCGGTGGACCGCTCGCGCTGGCTCTCCGGCCGCCTCGCGCTCGCACTCGCCGGAGCCCTAGTGATCTCGCTCGCGGCGGGCATCTTCGCGTGGGCGGGAGCCGCCGCGCAGGGCGCCGACGTGCGCCTTGCGAGCATGCTCGAAGCGGGCCTGAACTGCATGCCGGTCTCGTTGCTGTTCCTCGGCATCGCGGCGCTGGCCTTCTCGCTCGCCCCGCGCGCGAGCGCGGGCATCGCCTACGGGCTCGTTGCCGTGTCCTTCGTGTGGGAGCTGTTCGGGCCGGTGCTGGGAGCCCCCCGCTGGCTGCTCGAACTGTCCCCATTCGAGCACGTCGGGCTGGTCCCGGCGCAGCCGCTGCGAGGCGGTGCCGCCGCCGTGATGCTTGCGCTCGCGCTGCTCGCGTGCGCCGGCTCGCTGTGGGCGTTCAGGCGCCGGGACCTGATCGGCAGCTGACGGGGGCCTCAGCCGGCAGCCGTGGAGCCCTGCGGCAGAGCCCCGTTCGGCGACGCCTCTCCGTGGTCGGGCTCGGGGATGCCCGCCGCCTCATATGCGGCCGGCGCGTCGAGCGTCTCGTCCGCGAGCAGCGCCCGGGCCAGCGAGTCGAGCTGGGCGCGGTGGCTTGAGAGCAGCTCGGTGACCTCCGCGTGGGCGGCCGCGACGAGCCTGCGGACCTCCTCGTCGAGCAGCTGCTGCGTGCGCTCGGAGGTCTCGCTCATGCCGGGCAGGTAGGGCCCCTGCCCGTCCTCGGGGAGGATCGCGACGGGGCCGACGGCGCTGCTCATGCCCCAGGTCCCGACCATGCGCCGGGCGATCTGGGTCAGCTGCGCGATGTCCTGCTCGGCGCCGGTTGTGATCGTCGAGTAGACGACCTCCTCCGCGACACGGCCGCCGAGGGCGACCCTGATCTTCGCCTCCAGCTCCTGCAGCGAGTAGGAGACACGGTCGCTGTCCGGCGTCGCGAGGGTGACGCCGAGCGCCATCCCCCTGGGGATGATCGACACCTTGCGCACCGGGTCGGCGCCGGGCGTGAGCATCCCGACGAGGGCGTGCCCTGACTCGTGGTAGGCGGTCCTCTCGCGGTCCGCGGGCGAGAGCACGATGCCCCTGGGCGATCCCAGCATGATCTTCTCCAGCGAGTCGGTGAGGTCGCCCATCTGGACCTTCTCGTGCCCGCGCCTGGCGGCGAGCAGTGCCGCCTCGTTCGCGAGGTTGGCCAGGTCCGCGCCGACCATACCCGGCGTGCTCGCCGCGATCGCCTCGAGGTCGGCGTCCGGGGCGAGCGGGATCGAGCGCGTGTGCACACGCAGGATCGCAGCGCGCCCGGCCCGGTCGGGGGCCTGCACGGTCACGCGGCGGTCAAAGCGCCCGGCCCGCAGCAGCGCCGGGTCCAGGATGTCCGGGCGGTTCGTGGCGGCGAGCACGACGACGGCCTCGGAGGACTCGAAGCCGTCGATCTCGGTCAGGATCTGGTCGAGCGTCTGCTCGCGCTCGTCGTTCGCGCCGGTGACGGACACCGAGCCCTGCCGCGAGCGGCCGATCGCGTCGAGCTCGTCGATGAAGATGATCGACGGCTCCGCCTCCTTCGCCTTGGCGAACAGGTCGCGCACGCGCGAGGCCCCGACGCCGACGATCGCCTCGATGAACTCCGACGCCGAGATCGAGAAGAACGCCGCGTGGGCCTCGCCGGCGACGGCCCTGGCCAGCAGCGTCTTGCCGGTGCCGGGCGCGCCGGACAGCAGCACTCCGTGAGGCATCCGGCCGCCGAGCCTGCCATACCGGTCCGGGGATCTCAGGAAGTCCACGATCTCCGACAGCTCCGCCTTCGCCTCGTCGATCCCGGCGACGTCGGCGAAGGTGACCCTGATCGTCTCAGGGTCGACCCGGCGCGCCTGCGAGCGCCCGAAGGCGCCGAGCCCGCCCATGCCGCCGGCGGCGCTCGCCGCACGGCGCGCGAGCAGGATGAACAGTCCCACGATCAGCAGCGTCGGGCCGAACCCGAGCAGCAGCTCGGTCAGCAGCGACTGGCTCGAGCTCGTCGACTTAGCGTTGATCTGCACGCCCTTTTCCTCGAGCAGCGCGGACAGCTGGCTGCCGTTCCAGAACGTCGGCACCTCCGTCGAGAACAGCTTCGTCGGCTGGGCCTTGGAGTCGCTCGGCGGGTAGGTCTGCTTGGCCGCGAACGAGCCCTGGATCGTGTTGCCCTTCGAGGAGATCGCGGTGACGTGCCGTTCCTTGACCTGCTGCAGGAAGTAGGGGCTGAACGGCACGGTCACCCGCGATTCGCCGGCTCCCGGCTGATAGAGCAGCACCGACACCCAGTTCAGCGTGATCACGATCAGCACGAACCACAGGAAGCCCGGCCTGCGGTGCGCCGGCGGGCGCGTCGGGGCGTGCTCGGGCATGCCCCGGCCGTCCGGCGCGGGCTGGGTCTGCCAGCCGCGCTTGTCGCGAGGCATCGGGGGGTGTGGATCGGGCCGCGAGGAGCTCGCCTGATCAGGGCCCGCGTTCGGGTCGCCCGGCACACTCGAATCCTAGGCGTGCCGCAGCCCCCGTGTCTGCGTAGAAGTCCGCAACCGCCCCTGTGACTACTCCGGACGACTCGCGGGTCGGCGGGGATAGGATCAGATCAGCTATTCAAGGAGAAGGCCATGTTCAAGAATGTCCTGGTCGGAGTTGACGGCAGCCCCAACGGCCGCGACGCCATCGCGCTCGCGTCACGCCTCGTAGCCGAGGACGGCACGCTCACCCTCGCCCACGTGCACACCGGCACGCTGCACCCGCTGCACGCCGTCGAACCCGGTGTCGTAGACGAGGAGAAGGCCGCCTCCCGGAAGATCCTGGAAGCCGAGCGCGCGGCGGCCGAGGTCGACGCTGAGCTGGTCAGCATCGTCGCGTTCTCGCCGGGCGCCGGGCTCCACTCGCAGGCCGAGGAGCAGAAAGCAGACCTGATCGTCGTCGGATCGTGCAGCCGCGGCGCGCTGGGGCGCGTGATGCTCGGCGACGACACGCGTGCGGCGCTCAACGGCGCGCCGTGCGCCGTCGCGATCGCGGAGCGCGGCTACTCCGAGCACCCGACGCCGGTCGCGAAGGTCGGGGTCGCCTACAACGGCTCGCCCGAGTCCAAGCTGGCGCTCGCCTGCGCGCGAGGCCTAGCGGCGGCGACGCGGGCGGACATCGTCGCGCTCGAGGTCGTCGCGATCCCCACCTACGCCTACACGGGGCTGATGGTGCCCACCGCCGGCGGAGGCCTTGACGAGATCCTCAAGGACGCGAACAGCCGGATGCAGGAGATCGACGGGGTCAGCGGCCGCGCCGTGTACGGGCTCAGCGGCGAGGAGCTCGCCGCGTTCGGCGACGAGGTCGATCTGCTCGTCGTCGGCTCGCGCAGCTACGGCCCGGTCAAGCGGCTCGTGATCGGGAGCACATCCGACTACCTCGAGCGTCACGCGCGCTGCGCGCTGCTGGTGCTCCCCCGCGCGGGCGAGGGTGAGCGGGCCGGCGAAGGCGAGAGCATCCGGGCAGCAGCGGGCGCCTGAGCGGCCACCGCGCCGGCGCTCGGGCGCGCCTCGGCCGCGCGAGCCGGTACCGTCACGGTCATGACCGACCAAGAATCGACCAAGAACGCCGCCGATGCCGGCGAGGGCGAGGGGATCCGCATCGTGCTCGCGGACGACCACGCGGTCGTGCGCAGCGGTCTGCGGATGGTGCTCGAAACCGAGAGCGACCTCGAGGTGGTGGCCGAGGCGGGGGATGTCGAAAGCGCGCGCCGCTACGTGCGCGGGCATCACCCCGACGTGCTGGTGCTGGACCTGAACATGCCCGGCGGCTCGAGCCTGGAGGCGATCCCGCTGATCCGCGAGGAGTCGCCGAAGACACAGATCGTCGTGCTGACGATGCAGCAGGAGCCCGCGTTCGCCCGTGAGGCGCTCGGCGGCGGCGCGCTCGGATACGTGCTGAAGGAGGCCGCCGACGAGGAACTCGTCGAGGCGGTCAGGCGCGCAGCGGCCGGCGAGAGCTACCTGACCCCGCGGCTCGGCGCGAGGATCGCCTCCGAGCCGCCGCCGGGCCCGCCGGATGACCTCTCAGAGCGCGAGCTCGACGTGCTGCGCCTGATCGCGCTCGGGCACACGAACTCGGAGATCGCCGGGCAGCTCTACCTGAGCGTGCGGACCGTGGAGACCCACCGCTCGCACATCCAGCAGAAGCTCCGCGTCTCGACGAGGGCCGAGCTGGTCGGCTATGCCCTTGAACGCGGCCTGATCGCAACCTGACGACATCCCGCGCCGGCGCAGAAGCACCCGCCGGCGACCCGGGGAAGGTCGCCGGCGGGTGCTCGCTGTGCGCTGCTGAGGCTAGGACGCCTCGGGGGTGCTGCCGGGTGAGGGGGGAGCTGCGCCTGCCGCGTAGTGCTCGCGCCAGATGAGCTTGTAGATCGGGATCTTCCTCGGGATCGTGCGGACCCCGGGGATCACCGGTATGCAGATGAACGCCAGGCTGAGGATGCCCATGATCATCATGATTTCCAGATCCGCGTTTTCGTTGGTCTTGAACGGTTCGATCTGGTACCAGAAGGAGTAGAGCCACAGCCAGACCTGGCCCGGGTAGCTCCCGGTCTCGTTCATCATTCCCCACTGCGGGGCCCCTTCGAGGTGCTGTTCGTGGGCGCGTTCTTCGAGCAGGCCGCCGTCCGCCATGAACAGCAGCGGCTTGGTGTAGTCGGTCTGGAAGAACTGTTTGCTCGCATTGAGCGCTCCATCCACGCCGCCGCTCTGGGCGAGTTTCAGCAGGTTTTCCATCAGCACCGGGACGGGGCCGTAGTTGCCCGGCGGCACACCGGTGACCTGGCCTCCCGATTCGGACGCCTTTTCAAGACCCTTGGCGTAGTTGGCGGTCCATTCCTTTTTCGTCTTTTCGGGGGCCGCCTTCCACGTCACGACCGCCGCTTTGAGTTCGGGGTTCTGCGGGATGCTTTCGAGCGGCCCGAGCACGAAGTCCTTTTCGGTGTCGATCGGGTGCGTCACACCGATCCATTTCTCGGGGTTGATGAACGCCACGTGCGTGCCTTCACCGTTGTTGTTGTAGGGCGGGCCGTATTCGGCCGTGCCGCTGGTGCCACCGAGCTGTGTCGTGGCTGACGTGACGAAGTCGGCCGGTTTCTGGGTCGACCACTGCTTGATCGTGCTCGAATGGTCATCCGGCGAGGAGAACAGGATGCTGAGCAGGATCGCGAATGCGGCGACCGCGCAGACCGCGATGAACGCCTCTTTGACGAGGTCGTACGGGGCATACGGGCCCTTCCACGGCTTGGTGTTGTCCTTGTAGCGTTTCATGAGCCGGCCCCCGCGGCGGGTGCGGCGGCATCCGGCTTGCCCGCCGCCGCGAGCTTGTCGGCGATCTCGATCGGCGGCACGACGCCGTTGCGGCGCACGAGCAGCACGTGCCCGGCGACGAGCGCGGACACGGCAACGGGCAGCAGCAGGATGTGGTAGCTGTACATCTGGCCGAAGTTCGTGACGTTGAAGAACGCCCCGGCCCCCGCCGCGTTCAGGCCGTCCTTCGCCTGAGTCGCGATCCACTGGGCGTCGAAGTTCTGCTGCGAGACGTAACCGGTGAGTGCGCACGGGATCGCGATCAGGAACGTGATCGCGCCCGTCACCCACACGCGGATGCGCCCGCCGCGCCATGCGGCCATCCAGTACTTGCCCCACAAGTGCACGACCATCACGAAGAAGAAGATCTCGACGGCCCACAGGTGGATGCTGTTGATGAAGTGGCCGAGGCTCGCGTCATGCCACCAGCTCGGGCCCTTCAGCGCCAGGATCATCCCGGTGCCGATCAGGACGATCAGCGCAGCGATGCTCAGCACGCCGAAGATGTAGATCCACGACGCGACATATGTCGGCTGCCCGTCTGGGAGCAGCTTGTCCGGCGGGAGAGCGGCGACGCCCGCTTCGCGGACTTTGACCGTCCAGGAGTCGGGATGGCCGGCGGGCACCGCCGGAGGTGTCTCGGTGGCGCTCACGACGCACCTCCCTGGCCCCGTGCGGTGCGCCTCGCGGCGGCGCCGGGGAACGGGAGCAGGATCGCCGCGAAGAAGACGATGAACATCAGGATGATCACCAGGATGTTCGCCACCGACATCTGGAAGAAATGCCAGTGGACCACCTTCGCGGGGTGGTTCAGGTTGAAGACCGCACCCATCACGGCCACGGCTGCACCGGTCAAGACCAGCCTCCTCTGCTCGTCGTGGACATCTGAAGCGGATCTTGTCTACAGCCGCCGGGTGCTCCATCCGTATTTGTCCGCTACCACTCCGCGGAGAAACGGCGTGCGCCCGCCCGGCGCGTCGCGGGCCTCGCCGCCGCTACCCTCCTTGCATGCGCCGCATCCCCACCGCACCGGTCGCGGCCGGCTCACTGATCGTCGGCTACGCCGTGGCGGCGGGCACCGGCTCGCGGCCGCTCGGCGGGGTGTTCCTCGCCGCCGGCGGAATCTGGTGTCTTCGCGAATGGCACGCGCGCCACGACACGAGGACCGCGGTGATCCTCGGAGGCGTCGCATTCGGGGCCTTTGTCGCCTCCCACGTCCTCGCCCTGGCGATCGGCGCATGGCCGTCCGTGCTCGTGCTCGCCGCGCTCACCGGGGCGATCACGTGGGTGCGCGCGGACGCTCGCGAGGCCGGCGTCGCCGCCGCCCCCGAGACCGTCTAGCCGACCGCCCGCCGGGGCGCTACATTTCCGGCAATGGCGCAGGCGGTAGTCAGCACACACGGGCACGCCGGCGAGGCGGGGCCGCCAGCCGGGATGGAGCGGCCGGACTTCCAGATCGTTCCGCGCGCCGGCCTCCCGATCGTCGCGGTCGTGATGGTCATCCTGGTCGCGGTGATCGCGATCAACGAAACCTGGTCGCTCACCTTCATGCATGTCGCCGCGGGCGCCGCGTGGACGATCATCGACCTCTTCCTCGGCTTCGTGCTCGGGCCGATCATGGGCAGCCTCTCGATACCCGCGCGAGTGGAGTTCACGACGAAGCTGATGCCGAAGATGGTGCTGATCATGCCCACCGTCGTCACGGTCACGCTCGCCGCCGGCTGGCAGCTCTCGACCCACCTCGGAACGAACCTGACCAGCTTCGACCTGCACGGCTGGGTCGTGGCCAGCTTCATCGTCGTCGGGGTCATGGCGGTGATCGCACTCGGGCTGCTCGAGCCCGCGAACATCGCCGTGCTGACCGAGCTCAAGAAGCCGCAGCCCAACCCCGAGGTGATCGAGCGGCTGATGAAACGCTTCATCTATGCCGCGGGCGCGACCGGGCTGATGCAGGTCGCGACGCTGATCATCATGACCAAGCTCGCCGCGGGATGAACGAGCGCCGCCTCCCACCCGTCACGGCGCTCGGGATGCTGTCCCTGTCGCTGATCGTCGCCGCCGTCATCTACATGTCGGCGCACCTGCCCGAACACGTCCCGCTCGGCCCCGCTGTCGCGCTGCTCGCGGTGTCGGCGCTCGTGCTCGCCGGAACCGTGCTCGCGCTCGCGAAAACCGAGGGCTTCGCGTGGCAGCGCTTCATCGAGGTCGGCAGGTGGGCGCTGCTCGCCTACGCGTTCATCGCCGGGATGATCGAGTACGTCTTCCTGCGCAACAACACGAGCGGCGCGACGCTCGTCGTGCTGACCTGCTGCCTGCTCGTGTTCGCGCTCACCGTGCCGGTGCTGATCGCCTTCACGGTCGCCCGCTACGACTGATCGCCCGCGCGTATCATCGGGCGCGTGCTCGCCCTGACCGCGTCACCTGGCTCGCCGGGAAACGTCAGCCTCCGCGAGGTCCCGGACCCCGAGCCGCATCACAACCAGGCCCTGGTCCGAGTCACGGCCTTCTCGCTGAACCGGGGGGAGTGCCGGCGCCTGCCTGACATGCAGGACGGTGAACTGACGGGATGGGATGTCGCCGGCGTCGTCGAGCGACAGGCGGCGGACGGCAGCGGACCCGCCGCCGGCACCCGTGTCGTCGGGCTCACGCTGCTCGGGGCATGGGCGGAGCTAACGGCCGTCAACAGCGACTTCCTCTCTGCGCTTCCGCAGCAGGTCAGCGACGCACAGGCCGCAACCCTCCCCGTCGCCGGCCTCACGGCGCTGAAGGCCCTGGACCTGGCCGGGTCGGTGCTCGGGCTGAGGGTGCTGGTGACGGGCGCGAGCGGCGGCGTCGGCCGCTTCGCGGTCCAGATGGCCCACATGGCGGGCGCCCACGTGACCGCGCTGTCGGCCAGCTCAGAGCGCGCGCGTGGCCTGCGTGAGCTCGGCGCGGACGAGATCATCACCGAGCTCACGAGCGACGGTGAGCTGTTCGACGCGATCATCGAGGGCGTCGGCGGCGCGACCCTCGGCGCGGCGATCCAGCGCGTCGCGCCGTTCGGCGCGGTCGTCTCGTTCGCCTCGAGCGACCCCGGCCCCGTCAGCTTCCCGACGCGCTCGCTGTTCGGCCGCGCGCCGGGGGCCCGCCTGCACGGCCTGCTCTTGTGGGGCGAGCTCGGCCGCGTGCGCTCATGCGGCGATGACCTGACCCGGCTCGCGGCGCTCGTCGCGGGAGGGCTCGACTGCTCGATCGGCCTCGAGGACTCCTGGCGCAGCGCGGCGCAGGCGATCGACGCGCTGATGGGCCGGCGCGTCGCCGGCAAGGCCGTCCTGCACGTCGACTGAGCGCGCGGTCCTCAGCCGCGTTTGAAGCGCGCGGCCTCCTCCGAGCCGGAGGTCGCGTTGCCCTCGCTGTATGAGTGGGCGCCCGCGCCCGCCAGGCGGCCGCCGTCAACGATCAGGTACTCCTCGCGGATCGGCCTGGAATCGAGCCAGCACTCCAGGATCTCGCGCGTCCCCGCCGCGTAGCGCGCCTGGGCGGACAGGCTCGTCCCGGAAGTGTGCGGCGTCATCCCGTGATGGGGCATCGTTCGCCACGGGTGATCCTGCGGCGCGGGCTGCGGGAACCACACGTCGCCCGCGTAGCCAGCGAGCTGCCCGCTCTCGCATGCCGCCGCGACCGCGTCGCGGTCGCAGATCTTCCCGCGTGCCGTGTTGATCAGATAGGAGCCCCGGCGCATCCTGCCCAGCAGCAGCGCGTCGAACAGGTTCTCCGTCTCGGGGTGCAGCGGCGCGTTGATCGTGACCACGTCACACGCCTCCACGAGCGACTCAACGGTGTCGTGGAACGTCGCGCCGAGCTCCTGCTCGACGTCGGCTGGCAGGCGATGGCGGTCGGTGTAGTGAAGACCCACCTCGAACGGCTTCAGGCGGCGCAGTACGGCGGAGCCGATGCGGCCCGCGGCGACCGAGCCGACCTGCATGCCCTCCAGGTCGTATGAGCGCGAGACGCAGTCCGCGATGTTCCAGCCGCCGTCCAGCACAACCTGGTGGGAGGGGATGTAGTTGCGTACCAGCGACAGGATCATCATCACGACGTGCTCAGCGACGCTGATGCTGTTCGAGTAGGTGACCTCCGCGACCGTCAGGCCGGCGTCCATCGCGGCCTGCAGGTCGACATGGTCGGAGCCGATGCCCGCCGTCAGCGCGAGCTTCAGCTTCGGCGCCTTCGCGATCCGCTCCGCCGTCAGGTAGGCCGGCCAGAACGGCTGAGAGATCACGACCTCCGCCTCTGGAAGCTCGCGCTCGAAGACGGAGTCCGGGCCGTCCTTGTCCGAGGTGACGATCAGGCGGTGCCCGCGGCCCTCCAGGAACTCGCGCAGGCCGAGCTCGCCCGAGACGCAGCCGACGAGCTCGCCGGGCGTGAAGCCGAGGCCCTGCGGCGTGGGCGCGCTCTGGCCGTCGTGGTAGCGCTCGATCCGCGGGATCTCATCGCGGGCGTATGCCGGCGGGTAGCCGTCGACCGGGTCGTCGTAGAGGACGCAGAGAACGTTCGCCATGGCCTGAACCCTTCCTCGGAGGTTGCCGGCTGCGCGCCGCTGGCGCCGCCGGTGTGACCAGCGATTATGAGCGAGCGGCGCGCGCCGGGTATCGTCGCCGCAATGACGCACCCGACACGGACCTGCCGATGAGCGAAACGGTCAGCCACCCGATCTTCGCTCGCCTCTATGCGCGCGTCGCGAGGGACTCCGAAGCGCGCGGCGCGGCCGAGCACCGCACGCGCATGCTCGCGGGCTGCGCGGGTCGCGTGATCGAGATCGGCGCGGGAGTCGGCTCGAACTTCGCGCACTACCCGGACAGCGTCACCGAGGTCCTCGCCGTCGAGCCCGAGCGGCACCTGCGGGCCGCAGCGCTCGCGGCCGCGGCGACCGCGCCCGTGCCTGTGAGGGTGGTCGACGGGCACGCCGGGTCGCTGCCGTGCCGGGACGGCGAGTTCGACGGCGCCGTCGCGTCACTGGTGCTGTGCACGGTGCCCGATCAGCAGCTCGCGCTCTCCGAGCTCTACCGCGCGCTGCGGCCCGGCGGCGAGCTCCACTTCTACGAGCACGTCCGCTCACACCGCCCGCGCGAGGCGCGCGTGCAGGAGATCGCGGACGCGACGATCTGGCCGCACATCGCGGGCGGCTGCAAACTCGCCCGCGACACGCGCGCCGGAATCGAGCGGGCGGGATTTCAGATCGAGCAGTGCGAGCGCTTCGCGTTCAGCCCCGCCAGAATGATGCCCGCCGCGCCGCACATCCTCGGCGTCGCAAGGCGCCCGTGAGCGACCCGGCGCCCAGGCTCCGCCCGGCTCGGACATAATCCCCGCCATGAAAGCCATCCAGATCACGCAGGAGACCGGTCCCGACAGCGCGCTTGAGATCGTCGACGTCCCTGAGCCCGAGGCGTCGCACATGCTCACGCCCGGAGAGGGGGTGCTCGTCGAGGTGCACGCCGCGGGCGTGTCGTTCCCCGAGCTGCTTCAGACACGCGGTATGTACCAGCTCAAACCGCCGCTCCCGTTCATCCCCGGAAGCGAGGTCGGCGGCGTCGTGATCAGCGCACCGGAGGGCGCCGCGGTGGCCGCCGGCGAC
>Ga0209698_10000812_pt1 | contig 36126 bp, 35 predicted proteins | sample LitLauG_LLR_2012_FD_187203 | JGI IMG/M metagenome (GOLD analysis project Ga0209698, IMG submission 187203) | Freshwater sediment microbial communities from Pennsylvania, USA - Little Laurel Run_MetaG_LLR_2012 (SPAdes) (version 2) | ecosystem: Environmental > Aquatic > Freshwater > Creek >... | reverse complement strand
GATACGGCGAAAATCAAGGGCTGGGGCGCGCTGGATACAGTGCTGATTTCGCGCAAGCCTTTTTCCGATGCCGACGTCGCCCGCGCCCGCCAGATCGCCTCTGAAGCTCGCATGGACGTAATTTATCTCCCCGGCGATCCACCGAAAAATGCTTTTGGCCAACTGCTGCTGGCCCCCGATCCTCAGGCCTTCTGGCGGGATTATCCGTTTGACGTATCGCCGGTCGGCGACGACCGCCCGTTTTTCTTTTATACCGTCCAGCCACGCGATCTGTGGGATTACATCGCCACTGCCAATCGATCGAGCGCCGATTTCAAAGTCAATCGCGCCGTGCCTCTGTTGTTCGGGTTGCTCGCCGTCAGCCTCAGCGCCACGGCTTTAATCCTGCTCCTCCCGCGCTTGCTCCTCGGCGCGAGCCTGCCGAAACAAAAAGGCGTGATGTCGTTTTTGTGGTATTTCATCTGCCTCGGCGCAGGCTACATTCTGATCCAGGTCGCGCTGATTCAGAAATTCGTGCTGCTGCTGGGGCATCCCACCTACGCGCTGGTCGTGATCGTTTTTTCGATGCTGGTCGCCAGCGGCGCGGGGAGCTTTTTCAGCCGCCGCGTGATCCTGAGCGACGATGCGCGCCTGCGCCGGGTGCTGTTCTTAATCGCGGTTCTCGTCGCCGCGCTGGCGTTCGGCGCCGGTCCTCTCTCGAAAGCCGCCGCCGCGTGGCCCTTGCCGGCCAAGATGCTGATCACTGTCCTGGCTATCGCGCCGGCCGCGTTCCTGATGGGGATGCCGTTCCCATCCGGCCTGCGCCGCCTCGAACAATGGCACGCGGCCTCGATCCGATGGGCCTGGTCGTTGAACGCCGCCGCCAGCGTGCTCGGATCTGCCGCGGCGATCTTCCTCGCGATCTATATCGGCCTGCGTTCCACGCTGCTGGTCGGCGGAGCGCTGTACCTGTGCGCCCTCCTGATCGTCACCGCGACGCGGCGCCAGTCGAGCAAGGCATAAGGTCGTTTCCCTAGCGATACGCCCTCAAGCAGCAGGCAAAACAATGCAATCTCCGAGTGAGGTTATCTCGCGAGATTTTCCGCTTGTCTTGTGTGGGCGCGTCCGGGATCCGGCCTGCGCTTCTCATCGGAGGAAACATGAAATCGAATCGCGTGACCAGCTTGGCCGTTCTCAAGTGCCTGCTTCTGATGGTTTTCCCGACTGCGGCGGCCAAGGCGGACCTAATCGAAACCCTGGCCTTTACCGGCACGGCCACCTGCGGGCCGCCCTACACGGTGTGCAGTAGCTTCCCCACCGGTCCCCTGAACGGTACCTATAGTCTGGACGTCGATGCGCAGGCGATCGTCGGGTCATGGTCGTTTTCTACCCCGTTTGCGTCCTTTTCCTCGGCGGATACTGGCGCGACGGCCGGCTTGGTCGATCGTTTCGGTGACATCAATCCATACTTCGCGGTGACAACTACCGCGCCGCTCTTCCTTGAATTTGTCCAGTTCTACTTCCCGCTTAGCGATCCGCAGGAGATTGGTCCGCTGGCCTCGAACGATCCGTCCGATGCCTGCGTCAACCTGCAGGGAGGGTTCAACGGCGCTCGTGCCTGTTATCCGGCTTACGTGGTGACGGGATCGACCTCGCTGGTATCCAGCTTCACAACGCCCGAGCCTTCCAGCATCGTGCTCCTGGCAACGGTCGCCCTTGGTCTGCTCGTCCTGAACCTACGAAGGAGCGCGTCGCGGCTGTAGGTGACGGGCGACCCCGGGGCGCGCTACGTCTTACACTCAGCCCGGCCAACTTCGTATCGTCGAAACATCGGCATGCGGAGAGTGACCTTTCCATGATGTTCGACCGCGGGATTTTCCGCTTGTAGTGTTGTAGGCGGGGCAACTCGCCTCCTATTGGAGGAAATATGAAATCAAATCCCATCCGTGTAACCAGCCTCAAGCGCCTGATCCTAATGGTTTTCCTGACCGCAGCGGCCAAAGCGGACCTGATCGAAACCGTGGCCTTTACCGGTACGGCCACCTGCCAGGCCCCATATCCCGAATGTAGTAGCTTCCCCACTGGACCCCTGACTGGTACGTACAACCTGGATGTGACGACGCAGACAATCTTTGGGCCGTGGTCGTTCTCAACGCCCTTTGGGTCCTTTTCCTGGACGGACACCGGCGCGTCAGCAGCCATCTCGGACCAGTTGGGCGACATCGTCCCGAGCTTTCAGGTTCAAACGCAGACTCCGCTATTCCTTGAAGCTGTTGCGTTTCTCTTTCCTGGAACCGATCCCCAGTTGCTCGGTGGCTTGGACACTGGGAATATCGTACCGTCGTATGCCTGCGCCAACATTCCCGGAGGGTCCGGTGGCAACGCCGCCTGCGATCCGGCTTACGTGGTGACGGGATCGAACTCGCTGGTGTCCAGCACCACAACGCCGGAGCCTTCCAGCGTCATTCTCCTCGGGATCGGCATACTATGCCTTCTCGTGCTGAGCCGGAGGAGGCTTACTCGCCGGCCTGCTTGAGCAGGCGCGTCGCTTCGTCCACCTGCGCCACCATGGCGCGGATCGCCTGCGCGGCGCGTTTGGCCTGCTGATTGGCCTCATCCCAACGCTTCGCGTCCACCGCCTCGCGAACGCCCGGCATGGTTTTCACCCCGTAGCCGGTGTATAAGCCGGGCGCGTACATCTGATGCCGGTACCATTCGCGGCGCGGCAATCCGTCGTTGAGCAGCAGGGTCCGCTCGGCATGCGCCAGGGTGTCGTTCAGCTTCGCCAGTTTCTCGGGAGGAATCGCGGAGACGCGTTTCATGAGCGCCGTCAATTCCGTATCGTAGGCACCGGATGCCGCGTGCAGCCGCTCCAATTGGAGCTGCATTTCCCGAAAATCAACGCTCCCGCCGCTCGTTTGCGCTTCTTTTTGAATGTCGTCCATGTACCCGTGCACCGTGCGAGAAAGTGACCGAAATTCGAACGGCAATACCGGCGCGTCGGCCAGACGCATCAACACCGTAGCTGTCAGTTGCGCCAGCGCCCGCGCATAATACATCTCGCCATCGGAAAACCGCCGGTACCACGCGACCGTGTCGTAAACCGAATGATACACGCCGCCCGGATCGTTGCCGCCGAAGCCCAGGTTCAGGCTCGCCACACCCGCGTGATGCAGGAAGCCGACGTAATCCGACCCCGATCCCAGCGCCTCCAGATGAAAGCTCTTGGCGTCGCCCCGCGCATCGAGCAGGCTCTTCTGCGATAAGGGATCGTTCACGTCGCGTAACACCTCGCGCAAGAACGTTTCCAGCGTATGCGACCCGCCCGCGCCAATCACGCCGCGTCCATTGGAGTCGGAGTTGATGTAAACAGCCGCACTGCGCTCCAGTTCTTCCTGATGTTTCTCGGTCCACTCGGTGGAGCCGATGAGCCCAAATTCCTCGCCATCCCAAAGGGCCAGACGAATGCTGCGCTTGGGCTGCCAGCCCTGCTTGCGCATCGTGCTCAGCGCCCGCGCCGTTTCCAGCAGTGCCACGCCGCCGCTGGTCGGATCGCTCGCGCCATTCACCCACGCGTCGTGATGATTGCCGTAAATAATCCACTGGTCCTTCGACGCTCCGCTGCCCCACATGGTCGCGATGACGTCGTTCACAGGCTTGCTCGTCCAATCGAAATCCAGCTTCAAATGCACCACCGCAGGGCCCGGTCCGGTGTGATAGGTGATGCCTAGCGCGCCGCGCCACGGCTCCGGCGCAACCGCGCCGCGCAACTGCTCCAGCAGCGGCTGCGCGTCGCCATAAGAAATCGGCATCACGGGGATTTTCAGGATGGTCACGGCATCGGCGCGATTCAGGCGTTTGGCTCCCGGTACCGACGCCCAACCCGGCGTCAGAGGATCGCCGGGATACAAAGGCATATCCATCACACTGCCGCGCTGCGCGCCCTGCGCCGGACGCCATGGCCCCGTCGGATACGTGTCGCCGTCATAAAAACCGTCGTCGCGAGGGTCGGAATAAATCAGGCAGCCGATGGCTCCGTTTTCCTGCGCCAGCTTGGGCTTGATGCCGCGCCAACTGCGCCCGTAACGCGCGATCACGATCTTGCCCTTCACATCCACGCCCAGCTTGGCCAGCGTTTCGTAATCTTCAGGCAGCCCGTAGTTTACATACACCACCGGCGCAGTCACGTCGCCCGAGGCGGAGAACGCGTTGAATGTCGGAATCTGCGCTGAGCTGTCCGTATCGGGGTCGCTGACGATGGGTGGCTCTTTGATCAGAGCGCGAAATTTTACCGGATCCGTCATCTCAAGCAGACGCACAGTCGGATAAGGCAGCAGCGCGTCGAACGTCTCGATTTGCGCATCATAGCCCCAGTCCTTAAACAGGCTGAGCGCGTAATCCGCCACGGCCCGCGATCCCGGCGAGCCTGCGTGATGGGGCTTTGACGCCATCCGCTCCATGTAAATCTTCATTCGCTCGCGTTGAGGCAGCGCCTGCGCTTTCTCCTCCCGCTCGTGCTGAGCCTTCCACTGATCCGCGCCAAAACCCCGGATGGGAGTCTGGCCAAAAGTGGGAACCGTCAGCAATAGGAAAAAGAGGAAGCGAGGCATCAGGCTTTACGGATGGCGTTCTGTTTTAGTAGAGGAACCCGATCGACACGGTAATGAAGGAATTGTTGGCGTGCGACAGAAACCGGTTGTACCGGACGTCGGTGACCAGTTTAAATCGGTTGCCCGCTGGGGAGTAGGTCAGACCGCCGCCCCCGTCGAATCCGCCCTTGTAGCTGGTATTCGACGCCACGATCGGCGCACTCGACGACTGGCATCCCGCTCCGTAGTAAGAATCGCAATACGTCTGGATCTGGGACGGATCCGTGAAGGCTGTCTCCAGGCCATAAATCCCCGCCCCCGCCGTTGCGTAGCCGCCGAAACGGTGGTTGCGGCCGATGTAGTAGCGCGGACTCGCGCTGAAGCTCCAGAAGCGGGCAAATCCGGCGGGTTCGTTGTTGGCCTTGAGCGTCGCCGTCGTCAATCCAAAATGATCGTATTGGAACTCCATTAACGCGGCCACCGCGGGTGTAAACGTCCACCCGGCGCCGATGATGACGTTGTAGCCCAACGTCATCTCATTTTTTGCCGATCCGATGGGCATGGTAATGCCCCCGAGGGCTTCGAGCGTAATTTTCTTGTCCTGGGCGGGGCAAATCTGAGTAGTAAGGCAGGTGATAACGAAGCCTAGGACTATACGAGGCATCGAGCAGGGATGGTTTCGCAGCACACTCCGTAGTTTACATGTTTTTAACAAAGGGCGAGGCGCGGCTTCCCCGCGCTCATCGCGATTACAGAGAGGACTGCAATGCGCCGGACGCGCGGGTCTTCAAAAAGCCCAGAAATTCCGCCGTATCCGTCGTCCTGCGGTCAAACGTCGCGATTACCTTTTCGTCCGGGTCGAGAATGGCGTAGAACGGCGTCGCGGGGGTAGCGAATTTCTCTTCCTGCAGCTTCTGATTCGCCTCATTCACGGCGTCGCCGGAGTCCGTGTACAACTCCACCAGAATCAGGTCCTTCAGCGCGGGTGCCAGTTCGGGCCGCGGGAACATGTTCGCCTTCATCCAGTGGCAATTCGTGCACGCGTAGCCCGTAAAACTCACCAGCACCAGTTTGTTTTCGCGCCGCGCCCGATCCAGCGCCTCGCGATACTGATCCTTCATCCATTCCGGACCCGCATCCGCCGACGCGCGCGCGCCGCCAATGCCTGCCCCTCCTATTGCTGCCGGCACGAACGCGTCCAACTCGCCCAGAGGCGCGCCGAACATGCCCGGCAGAAGGCTGAACGCGAAGATCAGGATCAGGCTCGCGATCAACAGGCGCGGGATGCCCAGCGTTTCATCCGGCTCCACGCCTTCCAGGCGCAACAGGCCGAGCAGGTACAAGCCTGCCATGGCGAAAAGCACGAACCACGCGGCCAGGAAACGTTCGCGCGTCAGCCAGTTCAGATGCAGCACCTGATCGATGTTGCTGGCGTACTTCAGCATCATCGCCAGCAGCGCGAAGCCCATCACCGTCTTCACGCGAGCCAACCAGCCTCCGCTACGCGGCAATTTTTTCAGGTATCCGGGGAACGCGGCTAAAAAGAAGAATGGAAATGCCAATCCGGTGGCGAAGCTTGCCATGCCGCCGATCCGCTGCGGCGTCGTGACCGTCACTGACGCGGCCAGCAAGCTGCCAACGAACGGTCCCACACACGCAAACGAGGTGAGCGCGAACGTGAGACCCATCAGCAACGTGCCCAGATAGCCACCGCGGCGCGACGCTGCGTCCAGCTTGGTCAACACGCTAGATGGCAAAGTGATTTCGAACGCGCCCAGTAAGCTGACCGCGAATGCGCCGAAAACCAGTGCGATAAATCCATTCACCCACGGGTTCGCGGCGAGTAAGCGCACGCCGAACGGGCCGACCGCGGCCGTCACGCCCAGGCCCAGCGCGCAGAACAAAAAGATGATGCCGAGCGAAAACACGATCGCCTGCCGGATGCCTCCGCGGTCGTTCAAAAAGAACGACACCGTGATTGGGATCATCGGAAACACGCAGGGCGTGAAAATCGACGCGAGCCCCAGCAAAAACGCAGTGAGCAAGAATCCAGCGTCTGTCTGCGCCGGCGCGGAACCCGACTTCGGAGGCGCGGGCGGCGCGGCCGTATCGATGTACCCGGGTGGCGCAGCGAACGCAGCAACCGGCGCGGATGAGTCGACCACCATTTCAAATGGCGCTTCCTTGCTTTTGGGAGGCAGGCAACGCTTGGAATCGCAGGCGGCAAAACGCACCTGCGCCGCGATCGTGAGCGGCCCCGCGGCGGCGTCCTTCGCAACCACGTAGGGAATGACGAACGTGACTTCTTTTTCGTAGAACTCAGCCTGCGCGCCCAGCGCTTCGTCGAACTTCTTTTCCGGCGCGGGCTGAAACACATGCGCCGCGGCTCCGCTGAACGCGACCTTAACCGGAATCGTGGGCGGAGGCGATGTGACCGAGTAAATATGCCAGCCGTCGTCGATCTTCGCGGTGAGTTTCAGCGCAACCGTCGAGCCGGGAGCGGCTTTCTGGGCGTCAGACGAAAGAGTCCAGGAAACGGGGTTCAGCGCGCCGAAGCACGCCACGCTGGTCGCGAGCAGCAAAGCCAGTCTGGCCATACAAATTACGATGAAGCCCGGTCGAGCTCCGCTTCAATTTTCTCATTAATTCCGCCCTCGGCAAACTCCAGCGCGACGCGAATGGCGTTCTTCATGGCGTTGCCGTTGGACCGTCCGTGGCAGACAATGTTGACGCCCTTCACGCCCAACAGCGGAGCGCCGCCGTACTCGGAATAGTCCAAGCGCTTGCGGAAATCCTCGAACGCGTGGCGGGCCAGTGCTGCACCAACCTTGCGCGTCACGGTGGCCGTCAGCGCTTCCTTCAGCATGGCGCGCATCATCTCCACCAGGCCTTCGCTCACCTTCAGCGCCACGTTGCCTATGAAGCCGTCGCACACCACCACATCGGCGATGCCGGAGTAAATGTCGCGCCCCTCCACATTGCCGATGAAGTTCACGGGCAACTTTTTGAGCAGCGGCGTGACGGAGCGCGTCAGTTCGTTGCCCTTGTGTTCCTCTTCGCCGATGGAGAGCAGGCCCACACGCGGATTTGGATTATGAAATATGATGCGCGAATAAATCTCGCCCATGACAGCGAACTGCGCCAGCATCTCGGGCGTCGAATCGACGTTTGCACCGACGTCGATCACCACCACGGGCGTGCCTTTAAGCGTGGGAAACGCACCGGCCAGCGCCGGACGGTCCACGCCGCGCACCATCCCCTGCACCATTTTCGCGGTGGCCATGGCCGCGCCGGTGTTGCCTGCCGACACCATCCCCTGGCACACGCCCTCCTGCTGGAGCCTCGCGGCAACCCTCAGAGAAGAATCCCGTTTGGTGCGGACCGCTTTCGCGGAGTCCTCCATCGTGATCACTTCGCTGGCGTGATGGATTCGGATGGGGAGCGAAGCCGCCTCCGGATGGAGAGCTAGCGCCTTCCTCAGCACGTTCTCCTGACCCACCAGCACGACGCTTACGTTCAGTGCGGAGGTTGCAAGAATGGCGCCCTCTACTTCCGACTTCGGGGCGTGGTCGCCGCCCATGGCGTCTACAGCGATGGTCGTCATTCGGGCCGTAAGGCTCTCTTACTCCGCGACGACTTCAATCACTTCGCGACCCTTGTACTTGCCGCAGTGCGGGCAAACACGGTGCGGAAGCTTCGGCTCATGGCAGCTGGGGCACTCCGACAAGACCGCGCGCGTCAGCGAATCGTGCGTGCGGCGCGCCAGACGGCGGCGCTTGGAATGTCTACGTTTCGGATTAGGCATAGTTGTTCATTCGGAGCAACCGCCGGAGCTTTCTCCACTCGCGACTTCTGACTCCTGACTCCTCTTAACTTAAGTTCTTCAGCGCCGCCCAGCGATGGTCCACAGGACTCGCCGCACAGCCGCATTTCTTCAGGTTCCGGTTCTCACCGCACACCGGACAAATCCCCTGGCAATCCTCGCTGCACACCCTCTGCATCGGCAGGGTCAGCAGGACAAACTCACGCAAAACATCGTTCAACTCGACGCCGTCGCCTTCGTAGAAGCCCATATCGGCCTCCTCGTCATCGACGCTCTTTTCCTCGCCGAATCCTTCCTCCACCGGCTTGTAAAACAGATCGAAGTCGGTGTCGATCGGCAGCGCCGCCGGCTCCAGGCATCGGTCGCAATCCGCTTCCATGTCCACCTTGATGTGGCCACTGACACGAATTTCGTTCAACAACTCCGAAACCATCTCCACCACGCCCGACGCCTTCAAAGGCCCCTTCTGGCGCAGCTTCGGATCCAAAAACTCAATTTCCCCAGGCGGAAGCGTCACTTCAAACGGACGCGCCTTTATCTCTAAATCGCGGATATGAAAGAACAAGGCACCCTCCCGTCGCATGGGCGCACCAACGCTCTCCGGGCAAAAATTCAGTATATCAAGGACTTGGCCCTTTCTGCCACTCCCTTCTGCTATCCCGTCTGGTACATTGTTATTTACATGATCGTCGAAATTGACGGCGTCCCCCTGCATCTTGCTCACGCCGATGAACTTTCCGTCACCTGGGTCGGCCAGGAAGAGGTCATGCGCCAGTTGCTGGCCGCCTGGCTGGTGATCGATTCGCAGGACCTGCCGATGAACCCCCGCCTTCTTGGCAAACCCGGCGTCGGCAAAACCACGCTGGCCTACGCCGCCGCCAAGCGCCTGGGCCGCGAGGTCTACATCATGCAGGCCACCGTCGATACGCGCCCTGAGGACCTGCTCGTCACGCCGGTGATCGAGGGGCAGTCAAAGCTGCGCTATGTGGCCTCTCCGCTGGTCACCGCGATGCTGCGCGGAGGCATCGTCATCCTGGACGAAGGCAATCGCATGAGTGAAAAGAGCTGGGCCAGCCTCGCGCCTTTATTGGACAACCGCCGCTATGTGGAATCCATCGTCGCCGGCATCAAGATCAAGGCGCATCCGCTGTTCCGCCTCGTCGCGACCATGAACGACGACGCTTCCACCTTCGATCTGCCCGAATATATTCATTCGCGCCTGCAGCCGCAAATCCTGATCGATTTTCCCGAACGCCACGAGGAATTCGCTATTCTCAAGGAAAACCTGCCCTTCGGCGACGATCACATTCTGAACTACGTCACCGATTTTCTGCAGCAGGCCCACGCCGCCGACGAACGTTACACGGCTCGCGACGGCGTCAACATCGCCCGCTACGCCATGAAGCTGGCGCAGCAGGCCAACACACGCGTGGAGATCGAACTTCTGCGCTCCGCCATCGTGCAAACGCTGGGCGAAGAGGCCTTGCGCTATGTCGCTCGAATCTGAGATCAAAGCGGGTGAGCTTACCCGCGGACGGTATCACTACTTCCCCGTCGTCCCCGGACGCGTTGAATTCGCCGTTGCACTGCGAACGCTGCTGTTGACAGCGAAGCCGGAGATTGTCGCCATCGAATTGCCCGGCTTCCTGGCAGAGCATTACGAAAAAGCGCTGCGCAGACTGCCCGAAATGTCGGTTATCCTCTACATCCCCGATGTGAACGACGACCAAAATCCCGCGGTCTACGTTCCAGTCGAGCCGGCGGATCCGTTTGTCGAGGCGCTGCGTTCTGCGCATGAACTGGGCGCGGAAGTGATCTTCCTCGAGCCCGATTCGGCCGACCGTCCGCATCTGCCCGACACATATCCCGATACCTACGCCGTCCGCCGCATCGGGATGGACAAATACATCGAGGCGTATCGCGTCTGGCCGCAACCGCGCAACGACGACGTCATGGCGCACGCCAACGCCATGGCCTGGAAGCTGCAAGGAGCGGACCCCTCGAAAAACGTTGTCGTCGTTGTGTCGCTGAACCTGCTCGATCCACTGCTGGATGCCATGGAAGCGCCGCAGGAGCCTCCCGCACCCCATCCCAAGCATTTCGATGTGCAGCTGCTAAATCCTCATCCGGAGTGCCTGGCCGAAATCACCACCGAGTTCCCCTACCTGCAGGAGCGCTACGAATTCTCGCGACTCGATGAGCATGACGCCGACCGGCTGAATCGTCCCAAGGTGCAGCTCGCGTTGATGCGCGAGGCCGAAAAGAAGTATACCGAATCGACGGGCGAGAAGGTCGCGCATTGGATGCGCCGTATGATTGCCCGATATACGCGCAATCTGGCGCATGTTTCGGGCGATCTGGTCGCTAACGTTTATGATCTGGCCGTTGCGGCCCGCTCCGTGGTCGACGATAATTTCGGCTGGGAAGTGTGGCAGATGGCGAATCGCTATCTGGCGCAGCATGAGCACTCCGACTTGGAAACCGTGCGCCTGTCGGCCTCTGAGATTTGGATCAATACCAAGCGCTTGCGCATTCGCCGGCGTCTGCCGCGTCCCAAACAGCGTTTGAAGCCCACCGGAATCAAGCCAAGGAAGCGCGAAAAGACTCCCGGGGAATGGGCGCAGCAGACCAACGGCGAGGCCATCTGCTCCTATCCTCCGGAGGACCTGCAAATCGAGGATTACGGGCGGTTTTTAAAGAAAAAGGCCAAGGCGCTGCTCTCAGAAGAGCGCGTGCGCGTGGAGCCGTTTACCACCTCGCTGCTCGACGGCATCGATATTCGGGAAACCATCCGCAACTGGCATCAGCAGAAAATCTTCGTGCGCCAAGCCGACCGATTGGCGGGAGAAGTGGGCGCGCTGGTGGTGATCTTCGACGAGGATATCGAGGACCGCTATCAATACCTGACAACTTGGCTGGGCGAGCATCAGAACGAATCGGATATGGCGTTTTATTCCACCTATCCGTTCGACAATATCGTGGGTCCGGGCATCGGGCGCGCCGAGTACGGAGGCTTGTTAATGACGCTTCCGCCGCGCCGCTTGTTCGACGTGTGGGCCGACGACGATTACGAATTCGCCGAGAGCAAGCCGGAGCGTTTGTTGATGGCCGCGCTCGATTATTCGGTGGAGCGGTTCGTGGTCTACGTCGCCGCCAAGCCGCCGAGGAGCATTTTTCGCAGCATCGCGGCGCATCTGGGCCGCAAGATCCTCTACGTACCCATCGGAGCTCTTTCTCCGACCAAACTGAAGCGCCTGCGCGTCGTCCATGTGTTGGATAGTTATGAACGCCGCGCGGAGGCGAAGGAGTACATCTGGTAAGAAAAAGCCAGGAGCCAGGAGCCAAAGGGACTGCAGATAATTCTGGCTCCTGCCTTCTAGCTACTGGCTCCTCTTAAACAAATAGTGGGACACTAGCCACTCTTCCCCGCCCTTGTAGCCGAACAGTTCCGCGCAGGCCATGAAGAAGACGCGCCATCTGACGATCCACTTGGTGGCTTCGCTTGCGCCATAAACACGTGAAAACAGAGCTTTCACCGCGCCGCGATTCTGGTCCATTTTTTCCAGCCACGCCTCGGACGTCTTCTGATAATGCGTACCATTGACCCGCCAGTGATCGATCAGCCTCACGTCGTCCTGAAAGTAGAGCAGCAGATCGTCGCTCGGCATCTGGCCCCCGGTGAAGAAGTGCTTGGCCATCCAGTCGCCGGAGTCCCGCGTCTCAAACGGGTAGGCAAAGCGGGCGTGGGTGAAGATATGGACGAACAGTAGCCCGTCAGGCTTCATCCATTTCGAAACCCGGCGCAGCAGTTCCTGATAATTGCGCATATGCTCGAACATTTCAACGCTGACCACGCGGTCGAACGTTCGGCCGATGTCGAAATCGCGCATATTCGCTGTGATGATTTGCAGATTTGGGAGGCCCCGGCGCGCGGCTTCGGCGTCGATGAACTCCTTCTGTGAGCGCGAATTGGAAACGGCCGTGATGCGGCTATTGGGATACTGCGCCGCCGTATATAAGGACAACGAACCCCAGCCACAGCCCAATTCGAGCACGTCCTGCCCGTCGGCCAATCCCGCGCGGTTCGCTGTCAGCTCCAGCATCGCGTCTTCCGATGCCGCCAGCGTCTCCACACCCTCCGGCCAATAGCCACCGCTGTATTTCAGCCGCGGACCCAGCACGGCCTTATAGAACTCCGCCGGAACTTCGTAGTGCTGTTCATTCGCGGCCTCGGTCGCGATCGCCACGGGGCTGTGCTTCAACTGCTCGACCCAGCGCTTCAGGCGGTCGTTCTGCGCCTCGAGGCCTCCCGCGGACTGCTCCTTCAGTCGTTCTCCGACCAGATGCCGGATGGCAGCGCGCAGCACGAAGTCCGGCAGCAAGTCTTTCTCCAGCAACGACTCGTACCACAGCGATGGCTCGGCCGGCGCCATACTCAAATCCTGTTCGGGCGTCATAGATTGTGCCTCAGCCTCCGCAAATGTCCTTCCAGCAGCTGAAAATCCGCAACCGAGGTAATCCGTGCCTGCACCGCCTCCGGTTGGTCGGCGACGCCGCGTCCGCCCACCCATAACTCCATTTTAGGAGGCACGAGGGCGGCCAATTTCCGCAACTCGTGCAGAGGCAGCCCGTCTTGACTGTGATTCAATACTCCCACCACCACCGCTTTCGCGCCGCAGGCGACCGCAGCCCCGACAATCTCGTCCGCGGGCAGATTCGGCCCCAGGTAAATCGGCTCCAGACCGAGCGGCGCGGCCAGCATCGCCGCCGCCAGGATTCCGAATTCGTGCGACTCTCCGGAAGGCGTCGCCAGCACCAGTTTGACGATCGGATCGGCGGGTTTATAAAGCCGCAGCAGGCTGCCGAACAAATTGCGCAGCACCGCCGAGGCCATGTGTTCATGGGCGATCGATAGAGTGCCGTTGTGCCAGCGGTCGCCGACGAGGCGCATCAGCGGCAGGGCTACATTCGTCACCAGATCGAAGGCCGGAACCAGCGCGGCCAGGCGTCCCATTTCTTCATTCGCGCCGGACGCGTCAAACCGCTCAATGGCGGTGATCAGGGGCGCGAGCGCGGGCGATGCCGGCTCCTCGCGAGCCGGATATGTCCGCTCTACCTCGGCGCTGCGTCTACCCAAATCCAGCAACTCGGCGTCGGACAGCGGAGCCACCTGCCCGATCGCGTGCCCGCGGGCAACCAGGTCCCTCAGCAACATCAGACGCTGAATTTCAACGTCGCTGTACAGCCTGCCTCGTTCGGTACGCTCCGGGATCACGACGGCATAGCGTCGCTCCCAGGCGCGTAGTGTATCGAGACTGAGTCCAGTAAGCCGGGAAACCGCGCGAATCGGATATTTGGCAGCCACTCTACGGCAAGTGTAATGCATCCGTGGCCGCGTGTCAAGTATTTGTCGTGGACAAACAGTTGACTTTCACTTCGCTTTGCTTTAAACTAGTTTCTATGGAGAATACGAAGGCCCCAAGTTATCGGATGGGGGTGGTAGGATTGTTTGTTCTTCTGCACTTAGCCGCGTTCAGCATCTTCTTTGTGCCCTTTCATTGGAGTCTGATTTGCTGGTTTGGAGCTACATATTTTTTGCGGATGTTCGGTGTTACCGCCGGCTACCACCGCTATTTCAGTCATCGCTCTTACAAGATGGGCCGGGTGGCGCAGTTCTGCATGGCGTTTCTGGCTCAGACCTCGGCGCAGAAGGGCGTCTTATGGTGGGCGGCGCATCATCGCCATCATCACCGGCATTCGGACGACGAACAGGACGTCCATTCGCCGTGGCAGAGCGGATTCTGGTGGGCTCACGTCGGATGGGTGGTATCCAACGATTGGGACGAGTACGACCCCAAGGCCATCGCCGATTTCACCAAGTATCCGGAATTGCGGTGGCTCGACAAGCACCATTGGGTGCCAGCTGTGGTGTTCGCTGCAGTGATCCTGACTGTTGGCGGGTGGCCGGCGTTCTTCTGGGGATTCGTGCTCTCCACCGTGGCATTGTATCACTTGACGTTTTCCATCAACTCCTTCGCGCATATTTATGGTTCCAGGCGATTTGACACGCCGGATTACAGCCGCAACAACTGGTGGTTGGCGATCCCTACCATGGGCGAAGGCTGGCATAACAACCACCATTTTTCGCTCGCCAGCTGCCAGCAGGGTTATCGCTGGTGGGAGGTCGATCTTACTTGGTACGTGCTGAACGTCCTGAGTTGGCTGCGCATCACGCGCGACCTGCGACCGTTCCGCGTACCGGAACGCCGGATGGAGAAAAACGTAGCTTGAAGAAGATTGCGGTCATCGGCAGCGGCATTTCGGGGCTCGCGGCGGCATATTATCTGAGCCGCAAGCACCAGGTATGGCTGTTTGAGAAAGAAGACCGCATCGGCGGGCACACGCACACCGTCACGGTGGATACGCCGGAGGGACCTCTGGCCGTCGATACCGGATTTATCGTCCATAACGACGTCACTTACCCGAATCTCGTGCGGCTATTCGCCGAACTGGGTGTCGAGCGCGCTGCATCCGACATGAGCTTTGCCGTGACCGACCGCCGCACAGGCTTCGAGTATTCCAGCCGCGGATTAAAGGGCTTTTTCGCCCAGGGCAGCAACCTGTTTTCCCCGGCGCACTACCGTCTACTGCGCGAGATTCTGCGCTTCAACAAGGAAGCTCCTGGGTACGCCGACTCCGACGTGACGCTGGGCCAATTCGTGGCCGACCGGCATTACGACGCGGGGTTCGTTGAAAAATACCTTTATCCGATGGCCTCCGCGGTATGGTCCATGTCGCCCGAGGCAATGAGCGCCTTCCCCGCTGGCACGCTGATCCGATTTTTTCAGAACCACGGCATGCTGGGGATCGATACGCATCCCAAGTGGAAGGTGCTGAAGGGCGGCAGCAACACATATCTTGGGCCGCTGAGCGCTCCGTTTCGCGACCGCATCCGGACGGGCGTAACAATCGGCAGTGTGAAGCGTACAGAAACTGGCGTCGAGCTTGACGGCGAGTCGTTCGACGAGGTCGTGTTCGCCTGCCACGGCAACCAGAGCCTGCCGATCCTGGCCGACCCCAGCGATGCCGAACGCGACGTGCTCCGCAACTTCAAAACCAGCGCCAACGACGTGTGCCTGCACACAGATTCCCAGCTGCTGCCGAAGCGCCAGGCGGCGCGCGCGTCATGGAATTACAATTTGAATGGAGGCACGGGCGCGACCGTGACCTATCACATGAACCGCCTGCAGAATCTTCAGGCCTCGGAAGATTACTGCGTCACGCTGAACGCCACCAGCGCCATCCGTCCGCATAAGATCCTCCGCCGGTTCACCTATTTTCATCCTCTTTACACCCGCGAGGCCATCCGAGCGCAGGAACGTTGGGCGGAAATCAGCGGCCATCGTCACACGCATTTCTGCGGCGCGTATTGGTTCTACGGCTTCCACGAAGACGGCCTGAATTCGGCGTTGCGCGTTGTCCGCGCGCTGGGAGTGGACGCTTGATCGAACACGGCCTGTATCGCGGCACTTTACGCCACCGTCGCTTCGATCCGGTGCGCCATGAGTTTACGTATTCGCTCTTTATGGCGTGCCTCGACATTGACCGGCTCGAAAACGCAATGAGCGTCGCGCCGTTCACCAGCCTGAACCGGCCCAACATCGCCTCGTTTTACGATAAGGACCATTTCGGCGACCCTCGCCAGCCTCTGCGCCAGCGCCTCAACGCCGACGCCGCTGCCAACGGCATCACCTTGCCTGACGGCCAAATCCTGCTGCTCACCAATCTGCGCTATCTGGGCTACGCGTTCAATCCCATTTCCCTTTATTACTGCCACAACCGCGCGGGCCAGCTGGAAATTGTTCTGGCCGAGGTGAATAACACCTTCGGCGAAACAAAAAACTATTGGCTTACGACTTTGAACCAGCTTCCTGCATCAAACGCGTTAAAGTATCGGTGTCCGAAAGAAATGCACGTGTCCCCGTTCAACAAAATGGAGCTGGATTACGAGTTCGTCCTCACCGAACCGGGCGAGACCCTGGTAGCGCACATGAACACTCTCGACGAAGGAAGGCATTTCTTCGACGCGACGCTGACGCTGAATCGCGAACCCTGGTCGGCCGGCAATCTGGCGAAGGCGCTGGCGCGGTTTCCCTGGATGACGGCGAAGGTGATCGGCGCGATCCATTGGGAGGCGCTCCGGTTGTGGCTGAAGAAAGTTCCGGTGTACACACATCCATGAATCTCGCGAAAACACTATTTCTCAAAAGCCTTGCAAGCCTCAAGGTGGGCTCGCTCGAGTTAATCCTCGGCGGCGAATCCTGGCAGTTTGGCGATGCGTCGTCGAACCTGCGCGCGCAGATTTTCGTCCACGACGAAAGCTTCTTCCGCCGCGCAGTTCTCGGCGGCGACATCGCCATCGGCGAAGCTTGGATGGACGGTGCGTGGACCTCGCCGGACCTTGTTTCCGTCGTTCGCCTCGCCGTGCGCAATTTACCCGCGGTGGAAAATCAGAACCGCTTCGCAAACCTTCTCTCGCGCGGCGTGGACCGTGTCCGCCACCTGCTGCGCGACAACTCCATCACCGGAAGCCGCAAGAACATCGAGGCGCATTACGACCTGAGCAACGATTTCTTCCGCCTGTTTCTCGACCCCAGCATGATGTACTCCTGCGCGTTTTACGAGCAGGAATCGGATTCGCTTGAAACGGCGCAGTTCCAGAAACTCGACCGCATCTGCCGCAAGTTGCGCCTTTCACCCGACGATCATGTGCTGGAAATCGGCTCTGGTTGGGGAGCCTTCGCGCTCCACGCCACGCGTCATTATGGATGCCGCGTCACCACCACCACCATCAGCCGTGAACAGCACGCCGTCGCGGCGGAGCGCTTCGCCGGCACCGATATCGAACTGCTGTTCGAGGACTACCGCAACCTAAAGGGGCAGTACGACAAAATCGTCAGCATTGAGATGTTTGAAGCCGTCGGCCTGAAGCATTACGACGAGTTTTTCGCAGCCTGCGACCGCCTGCTGAAGCCGGAAGGTAGCATGCTGATCCAGACCATCACGATGAATGAGCGCAGCTTCGCGGATTACATCGGCAAGACGGACTGGATTCAGAAATACATTTTTCCAGGCGCAGAACTAGCCTCGGTGGCCGAGGTTCTGAATTCGCTGGCGCGCGTCACGTCGATAGGATTGTTCCACCTGGAAGATATTGGGACCCATTACGCCCGGACGCTGGCCGCCTGGCGCGAGGCGTTCCGCGGCCGTCTCGAGGACGTGCGCGCGCTGGGCTTCGACGAGCGATTCATCCGCATGTGGGATTACTACCTGGCGTATTGCGAAGGCGCGTTTCTGGAGCGGCATATCGGCGACGCGCAGATTGTGCTGACAAAACTCCGTTGCCGCCAAGCGCTGCTCAACGAACCTTGGGGCGCGGAGAGGAGGGCGTATGAGCGAACACATTCTTAAACGCGAGCAATGGGTCCCCTGCCCTCTGGAACAAGTGTTCGAGTTCTTTTCCAGCGCGCGGAATCTGGAGTATTTGACGCCTCCGTGGCTGAAGTTCCGCATCGTGACCCTGCCGATCGCGATCGAGCCCGGCGTGAAGATTCACTACCGCATCGGCTGGCACGGTATTCCGCTCAAATGGATCACGGAAATTGAGACCTGGGATCCCCCGCACAGCTTCACCGACACGCAATTGAAAGGGCCATACACCCTCTGGCACCACACGCACACGTTCGAGTCTTCGAACGGAGGCACCACGCTGAAAGACGTCGTCCGCTATGCGCTGCCGTTCGGTCCGCTCGGCGACATCGTTCATGCGTTGTGGGTGAAGAGAGACGTCGAGAAGATCTTCAGTTATCGCCAGGAACAGGTGGCGGAGATGTTCGGTGCAGCGCGGGCGGCGTGAAGTACTGCGCATCGACGCGAACGTCGATGCCGCACGCGTGGGCAATAGGGCGAGCTCACTTGCGCAGGAGCGCTTCTTCCAAAGCCGACGGGTGAAAGCCGAAGGGGCCCGGCGCGCTCTTGAACTTGACCCTACCGTCTGCTCCGATTAAATACAGCCGATCCGGCCAACCGGTATAAGCCGCTTCCACGCCGTCGCCGATGGAATCCACCAGCGCGGGAATCTTAATGCCCAGTTTTCGGACGCAGCTTTCGGCGACCTCGTTGCGCTCCTCCTCCGTCTTGGGATCGGTGAACACGACGTTATCGTGGACGTTGCTGGCCATCTGCCATGCGTTGCTGGGATGCGCCTCGCGGATGTAGACGACGTAGAACTCCACGCGGTCCCTGTATTTCTCGTAGAGACTGTTGAGCGCGGGAACCTCCCGGCGAAAAGGCGGTCAAGTGTAGCTGCCGAACACCAGCACCACGGGGCGCTTGCCTTGAAACGACGCCAGATGGACCTGAGCCGAGCCATCGGGTGTTCTTAGCGTAAAATCCGGCGCGGCGTCGCCCACGTGCAGTCGGCCGGCGCGCGCGCCCATCCACAGAGTTTCGAACGGCAGGACCAGAAACGCGGGCATGGGCATTTTCGCCATGATCGCGCCGAACGTATCAGGCGGCTGACGCATAGCGATGGCGAGGCCCGCCACACAAGCGGCCCAGATCAGGACAAGTGCAACGAGGACCCGGAGAGCGATGCGCACTTCTGCGAGTATAGCCCGTCAGCGAGGGATTTTCAGTTCCAGGGCCGCAGTGCCGGGGGCGAGCAGGTTGCCGGAAGGCTCGGTGTGAGGCTCTGGTTTCGTGGCGCCGGGCGTTTGCTGATAGGAAAACACGACGATGATCGACGCCGCGTCGTCGGGCAGCGCGACGTCCACCGTGGAGCCTGCCGCTGCGGCCTGCGTCGCGTATAGCAGCACGCCTGCACTAGTGCGGATGGTCAGGAATCCGGGAGTGGAGGCAAGGATTTTCAGGTGTCCCGAGTCATAAGAATAGTGAAACGCCACGGGAGGCACCTGCGCGAAGGCGGAACGCGATGCCGCGGCCGGCTGCTGTTGCTGCCTCGGGCCTCCGGGCGCGTTCTGCTGTTTAGCCGCATCCTGGGCGGCGGGCGCCGGCGGAGGCGCAGGCGCGCCCGCGGCAACCAACGTCGCGACCTTCTGCTCAGCAGCCTCGGCTTGCACGGGCTCGTCTTTGCGGACTTCGTTCTTGCCTGCCGCACCGGCCTCCTTTTTATCGGACTCCGTATCGCGCGCCACTTCGTCGAGCGCTGCCTTCTTTTTCGCGGGAGGTTCTTTCGACACAGGCTCTGCGTGCACCGGCGCTGGCGCCGCAGCGGGCGACTGGTGGATCGCTTGTACCGGCTGCGGGGCCGGGTTTACCACGGCAACGACCTGCGGCGCAGGCTTCGGTGCCGGTCTCATCATGACGAAAATCACTGCACTCGCGGCGACCAATCCGCTAACGGCTGCGAGCGCGAACCACGCCGCGCCGCGCTTGGGAGGCTCCAATGCTCGCTCGATCCGCTGACGCGCTCCGGGGTCGGCCAGTAATTGACGGACGCCCTGCTCGCGCGCCAGTTCGTCGAACAGTTCCTGATCGTCGAGCGCCGCTTCGAACAGGCGCGCGCGTTCCTGCTCGCTGAGCGAGCCTGTGGCGTAGCGGCCGATCAGTTCGCGCAGGTCGTCAGACATATAACTTCTCCGCCAATTGCTTGCGGCAGCGGAAATCCCAGGTGTAGACCGTATTCAGCGCGTCCGCCTTCATTATCTTTTGAATCTCGGGGAACGAATGCCCGGCCAGTTTCAAGCGGAACAACTCGCGGCAGCGCTCGCCCAGTTCTTTCAAAGCCGCCTCCAGCCGGTCGAGCCGTTCCCGGCGCTCGGTCTGCTCCAGCGGATCAGGATTGGAGGACGCAAGCGGCACATCTTCCACCGGAACCTGCGCGTGTTCTCCGCGCCGGGAGCTCTTGCGCCGCGCCGCCCAGATTTTAAAATGTGCGATTTCGAGCGATAACGGCACCAACTCCGCCAGCTCCGTCACGGACGCGTATTTTTGATGCAAAACCATCAGCACCTCCTGCGTCACGTCTTCGGCCAGGTCCCCTGCTAGTCTGGATGCCGCGAAACGCAGAATCCTTTCGCGGAGGCGGGCCAGCGTCTGTTCCCTGTCGGCCAAAAGATATTATCCCAGACCGGTTGCCTTTCGCCCGGCGCTCTTGCCACAATAACCGCATGCAAGTTCGTGTGCTGGCTTTTGTTCTCGCCGGAGGCAAGGGTACCCGGCTGTATCCGCTGACCAAGGAACGCGCCAAACCAGCGGTGCCGTTCGGTGGACGTTACCGCATCGTCGATTTCGTATTGAGCAACCTGATCAACTCGGGGATTTATTCCACCTACGTGTTGATTCAGTTCAAGAGCCAGAGCCTGCTGCAGCACCTGCGCGAGGGCTGGGAGGCCAGCAGCTTACTGAAGGAGCACTTCATCATCCCCGTGCCCGCACAAATGCGGACGCCGGGCGAGGATTGGTATCGCGGCACGGCCGACGCTATTTACCAGAACATTAATTTGATCGAACAGGCCGACCCGCACTTCGTGGTCATCTTCGGCGCGGACCACATATACAGGATGAACATCCGCGAGATGCTGGAGTTCCACATGCACAAGCGGGCGCAGGTGACTATCGCGTCAATTCCCGTTGAGAAGGAACTGGCCAGTGAGTTCGGCGTCATCGAAACGGCGCAGGACGGCGCGATCAGAGGCTTCCACGAAAAGCGCGCCGACGCTCCCACCATGCCGGGCGATCCCGACCGGGTATTCGCGTCCATGGGCAATTATATTTTCTCGACGAATCTGCTGTTACGCGAGTTGTACGCCGACGCGCAGAATCCCGAAAGCTCGCACGACTTCGGGCGCGACATTCTGCCCGCACTGGTCGGACGCACCGAGATGTACGCCTACGATTTTCAAACCAACCGCATCGCGGGCGATCCTCCCAATCAGGAGCCGTACTGGCGGGACGTCGGCACCATCGACGCGTATTACGAAGCAAATATGGACCTGCGCGCCGTCACTCCGGCCCTGAACCTATATAACCGCAAATGGCCCCTGCGCACGGCCGGCTATTCTGACGCTCCGGCGAAGTTTATATTCGACGTGGATGGGCGTCGCGGGCAGGCGCTGGATTCGATCGTCGCGGGCAGTACCATCCTCTCCGGAGGCATGGTGAAGGGCAGCGTGCTCGGCCGAGGCGTCCGCGTGCATTCGGGCGCTCTGGTCGAGGATTCCATCATCTTCGACAATTGCGACATCGGCCGCCGGGCCAAAGTGCGGCGCGCGATTCTGGATAAGAACGTCCGCGTGCCGGAAGACGCCGTGATCGGCTACGATTTGGAGCAGGACAAGAAGCTCTACCACGTCACCGAAAGCGGCATCGTGGTGATCGAGGGGCACCGCTCCAACGTCGACGTCGCGACGATGCTGGTGTGAAAAAAGTTGTGCCGAGCCAGCACCGGCGTGTACAATGAGGAAGAGTCGGGCGCGTAGCTCAACTGGCAGAGCAACTGACTCTTAATCAGTAGGTTGTAGGTTCGATTCCTACCGCGCTCACCAACATCTCAATCGCCGGCTGCCTTGTGCCAACGTTCGTGCAGAGTGTTCTCATCGATGCGCCGGTGGATTCCGTGTTCCAGTTCCACGAACGCGAGGATGCCCTGGCGCTGTTGACACCGCCGTTCCCGCCTGCGCGGATCATCAGCCGAACGGGAGGCATCCAGACCGGTGCGCGGGTGGAACTCCGTGTCGGTTTCTTTCGTTGGGTCGCACTCCACACAGCCTATGAAAAGGACCGCCTGTTCGTGGACGAACAGATCGACGGACCGTTCGCCAAGTGGGTTCACCGGCATGAATTTGAGGCTTCCGGGCATAAGACACGGCTGACGGACCGGATTGTCTATGAACTGCCGGGCGGCTCGCTCGTCAACATGCTGCTCGGTTGGACGGTGAGTCTCGGTCTCCACAACCTGTTCGCCCACCGTCATCGGGTGACCAAAGAGGTCTGCGAACGAGGGAAACGGTGAGCACAAACCAGTGCTGCGTAATCGTCGGCGCCGGAATGGCTGGCCTCACGGCGGCTGCGGCTCTCGAAGCCAGAGGATGGGCCGTCGTGTTGCTTGATAAAGGACGCGGCCCCGGGGGTCGAATGGCAACCCGTAGGATCGGAGATAGCCACCTCGATCATGGCGCTCAGTTCTTCACCGTGCGGGACCCCCGTTTTCGAGAAACAGTGGGGCGCTGGGAGCAGGCCGGTTGGGTGGCGCCATGGTTTACCGACGGTGGACACGTCCGTTACCGGGCGTCGGGCGGGATGAACGAACTCGCGAAACATTTCGCGAAGCCGCTCGATGTACGGACAGAGTCGAAGGTGGAACTGGTTGAGCCGGAGGGCGACGGCTGGCGGGTGATCACGGAGTCCGGGGAGACTCTGCGCGCCCACGCGCTGATACTGACGCCTCCCGCACCGCAGTCGATAGCTCTGCTGGCGGCCTGCGCGGACCAGTTGCCTTCAGACATCGACTCCACACTACACGACATCGCCTTCGAGCCTTGTTTCGCGTTACTGGTGACCATCGATGGGCCGGGACTGGTTCCTCCGCCCGGCTACGTTCGCCCGGACCAGGGGCCAGTCGAGTGGATCGCTGACAATACGCAGAAAGGTGTCTCCGCGGGTGCCGCGGCTTTGACGATACACGCCCGCGCGGACTTCTCCCGCCAATATCTGGACGCGCGCCAAGAGGACGTGGCAACTCTTCTCCTGGAGGCGGCCCGAGCGTGGTTCGGAGGGCCGGTCACTGCTTGGCAGTTGCATCGCTGGAGGTATAGCCGCCCGGTCGAGGCAGACCAGAGGCCGACTTGTTTGTTCGCGCGGCAACCTGCTCGCCTCGCGATTGCGGGAGACGCGTTCTGCGGGTCGCGCCTCGAGGGCGCATTTCTATCTGGACTCGCCGCGGCGGAGAGAATCGCGGAACCTGGGAGCTAAGGAAGTCCCATGGAGCAAGTTCGAAGGCCGTGGACTCACAAAAGTATCGCGCTGCGTCTTCTCGGATTCCTTGCGTCTGCGGTTTTCCTTTTTGAAAAATCGCCGGCCGCCTTCTCGCCGATGGCATCTAAACCCCAGCGAAAGATTCCATGAACCTCCGCCACGAATTCAAAGACCGTGACGACCTGCTCGAATACCTGCGCGAGCAGTTTCCGGATGCGGACGGTGGATTGAGTCCCTTTCGGGGAGGACGCGAAGCGGCCGAGGATCTTCTCCGATCTTTTCCCGCAACCCGCTATGCGGCCTCCCGCAATTTCCTGAGCGGCGCCGTTTCGCGCTTAAGTCCCTACATCCGTCACGGCGTCGTTACGCTGCGTGAAGTGCTCGATTATGTACGCGGGCGTTTCGCTGGCCAGCGGCTGGAGAAGTTCGTTCAGGAGCTGGCTTGGCGCGACTACTGGCAGCGGATTTATGCAAGCATTGGCGATGGGATCTGGCAAGACCGGGAGCCGTCGAAAACCGGCGCGACCTACACCGCTAAACTGCCAGCCGATTGGGGTTCCACCGGGCTCGCGTGCATGGACGGTTTCGCCGCCGAGCTCGAACGCACCGGCTATTTGCATAACCACGCGCGCATGTGGACGGCCTCCTACTTGGTCCACTGGCGAAGAGTCGCTTGGCAGGCGGGTGCGCGCTGGTTCCTGCGGCACTTAGTGGATGGCGATCCCGCATCGAACAACCTCTCGTGGCAATGGGTGGCCTCCACGTTTAGCTCCAAGCCTTACTACTTCAATCGCGAGAATCTGGAGCGGTACACCGAAAGCCGCTATTGTGGCGCGTGCGCGCGCCGGAACGATTGTCCGTTTGACAAGGATTATGCCACGCTGGCCGATGAGCTCTTTCCGGAGGTCGCGACTCAATGAAGTTGATTTGGGTCCATGCCGATTGCCTCCACCGGCAGAGCTCCGCCTATCGGGCCTATCCGAATTCGCCCTCCTTGTTTGTCTGGGACGACGCCGAATTGCAGCGAGCCGGCTGGAGCTTGAAGCGTATTGGCTTCATTTATGAATGCTTGCTGGATTTGCCCGTTACCATCCGCCGTGGGGATCCTGTGAGCGAAGTCCTCCGCTTCGCCGAGGAGTTGCGGTGTTCCGGCATCGCGACCGTGGCCAGTCCTGATCCGCACATCCAGGCTCAATCGGCTGCGATGAGCGCTGAGACTCTGCTAATGGAGCCATTCGTCGATCGCAAGCGCCAATTCGATTTGAGACGCTTTTCGCGTTACTGGCGCAAGGCAGAACCCGCCCTCCTGGGAGAATAGAGACGCTTCTTGTCCCGGCGACTCGCCGAAACGAGCGCCAGGTGCATAAGCGGTATTCTGAAAACTGCATGAGACTGGGAATTGTTGGGCTGATGCTGGCCGCTGGCCTCATCGCACAAACGCCGGCGCAACCGGCAGCGGAAACCGTGGCGCTAACACATGCCGCGCTGATCGATGGCACGGGCTCGGCGGTGCAAGCGGATTCGACTGTGCTGATCCGCAATGGACGCATCGCTGCGGTTTATCCGTCAGCCAGCCAGCCCGTTCCGGCAGGTGCCCGCGTGGAGGATTTAACGGGCAAATGGATCATCCCCGGGCTGATCGACGCGCACGTCCATATCGCCACCGGGAGCGGCGATCTAGCCCGCTACAAGGACCTGCTGACGAAGCTGCTCCTCAACGGCGTGACCGGCGTGCGCGAAATGGCCGGCGACGCGCGTGTCCTGGCGTATCTGGCGCGCGAGGCTCGTCTGGATGCGCCGGGCTGGCCCGACATCTATTACAGCGCCCTTATGGCAGGGCCCACGTTTTTTGCCGAAGATGCTCGTGTACCGGGAGCCTCGCGCGGATTGCTGATCGGCAGCGCTCCTTGGATGCGCGCTGTGGATGAGACTACCGACATCCGCATCGCCGTGGCCGAAGCGAAGGGCACAGGGGCCACTGGAGTAAAGCTTTACGCCAACATGCCTGCTTCGCTCGTGAGAGCCATCGCCGCCGAGGCGCATCGCCAGGGGTTGCTCGTCTGGACCCACGCGACGGTGTTTCCGGCTAGACCCAGCGACGCGGTTGCGGCGGGCGCAAATACCATTTCGCACACCGCCTATCTGGTGTGGGAGGCCGCACCACATGTGCCCTCCGATTACCAATCCCGTGCCTACGGCGAGTTCGCGCACGTCGGAGCAGACGATCCGAAGATTGTGGCTCTGCTCGGGCGCATGAAGGAACAGGGCGTCATCCTGGATGCCACGCTGCGCGTGTTCGAGCAGCAGCCGGATCATGGAGCCAAAGGCCTTGTGCCGTGGATTTACGCCGTGACGCGAGCCGCGCACAGCATGGGCGTGCTGATCGATGCCGGGACCGATAGCCAGGGTCTGAGTAAGGACGGCGGCGCGGCGGTAGTGGATGAGATGGCGTCGCTGGTGAAGCAGTGCGGGTTCTCGCCGGAAGAAGCGATTCAGGCGGCGACGCAGGTGAGCGCGATGGTGGTGGGACAAAGCGCCCAGCGAGGCACCATCGCGCCAAGTAAAGCAGCGGACCTTGTGGTGCTCAGCGCCGATCCGTCACTGGACGTGCAAAACGTGCGGAAGATCGTGGAAGTGCTTAAGGACGGAAAGGCTTTCCGTCCTTAAGCATTGCGAAGCGATTAGTTTCCGCCGCGTCCGCCCCGTCCGCCTGCGGGCGTCGGAGCCGGCAGTTCCTTGCGCGGCAGTTTTTCGGGCCTCGTGGCTGCGTTATACACGAACACCGCTTCGATGATCGCCATCTGCTCCATGTCCGCTTGTTGAATACGATCGTAGACGTCCATATTGGAGTGGTGCGTGCGCGTGTCGTAATCCATCGGGTCTTGAATGAACTGGAAGCCCGGCAGACCCACGCGGTCGAACGACTGGTGATCCGTACCGCCCGTATTGCGGATGGTCACGAAGCCCGGCGTCAGATCTTTCAACGCGGCGAACCACTGCTCGAAAATCGGGCGGCACATTTCGTTGTCCTGCAGGTAAATCCCGCGGATGCGGCCCGTGCCGTTGTCGATGTTGAAGTAGCCGGCGAAGCCGTCGTGCTCCGAGGTGGTCTTCATCGTGGCGGGATCGGCGAAATGCTCCTTCACATAGGCAGCCGAGCCCAGCAGGCCTTCCTCTTCTCCGCCCCACAGGCCGAGGCGAACCGTGCGGTCCATCTTCACGCCGGTGGACTTCAGCAGACGCATCACTTCCATAGCGATGGCGCTGCCCGCGCCGTTATCGGTCGCGCCGGTGCCCATGTGCCAGGAATCGAAGTGTCCGCCCACCATCACGATCTCATTCGGCTTGGTCGCGCCAGGAATTTCCGCGATCACATTGAACGAATCGGTATTGGCGGTGTCCCACGCCACCTTAATATCGAAGCTCAGCTTCACCGTTTCCTTGTGGTCCAACAAGCGCACAATGCGGTTGTAATTCTCTGCTGTGATCGCGACGGACGGCAGATTCTTCGTCGGATCGCCTGTGCGGGGTGAACCGTTGCTGGCAAATACCGTTCCGCTTTGTCCGCGCGCATTCGCCGTCACCGTCGCCAGCGCGCCCTCGTCCACGAAAAACGTGCGCTGCTTTTCGGTGAACGCCTGCCGCTCTTCCGGGGTCATGGCCAGAAGTGCCGCGTTGGCCCCACCGCGTCCAGCTCCGCCGCGTCCGCCCTCCGGCAGAATCTCGGGAACCAGTCCATGCAGTTCTTCCATGGTGTAGCGATGGCCGAGCGCCGTCTCCGGGAACGCCAAGTCCTGTAAAGGAGCCGTCAGCACGATCTTGCCCTTCAGCTTGCCCTTCCACTTTTCGAGGTCGGCCGGTGTGGTGATGGTGGCCATGATCGCCTCGCCCGTCACAGGACCGCCCGTTCCGCCGGACCAAGCCTGCGGATAGCCGATCAGCGGCATGTAAGTCGGTTCCACCATCGCGCCCGAATAGCCCGTGATTTCCCAGCTCGGCAGAGCGCCGCCGCGTCCACCCGCCGTGGACCATTTTTCCAGATGGGCGTTCGACATGCCCCACTCGGTTAGTTTCTTCACGGCCCATTCGCCGGCGCGCTTAAACTGGGGCGAGTTCACCAGGCGTGGGCCATAGCGATCCGTAAGGCTGTACATGGTCTCCATCACCTGGGAGCCGCCGCGTCCGCCGCCGCCGGCTCCGCGGCCTCCACCGCCCAATTCGGCGGCCTTAATCTTATGAATGATGCTCAAATCGACGTGCTCGGTGCTCTGCTGGGCGATGATCCCCAGCGGCAGCGCAAGCGCGAAGGCAGAAGCAAGAACAGTATTCCTGGTCGAAAGCATGCATAGAGCATATCAATCTCAGGCAACTGTGTCACCCATCCAGAGCAGCTTCTGTCCGGTGCGCAGATCGCGAAACCCTGCCCTCACGAGCAAAGCAAAAAAATAACTCAGCGCCAGTCCTGTACATAGACTTTCGACGGCCGCTTCCTCCGCTCCCGGCCACGGACACTGACGAACGGGATGGGAACGTCATGGAAGGAAAGGCCCGGGAGGACGCGCTCGCAAAATTACGAAACGAACCCAAGACGCCCTTTGTTTGCAACAACACAATGCAGAACGAATCCAAAACGAACTTCGGCGGCCTAGATGTCCTTGCCCATCCGCACGATGCCCATCGTCTCGCCATTGTCGAGCGGTACTTCGATGCGTTCAATTTCGCGATAGCCGTGCGTTTTGTAAAAGGCGACCCCGGTGAGCGTCGCGCCCATTTCCAGTCGCTGGAACCCTTCGGCGATGGCCGCCGCTTCGCAGGCCTTGAGGATCGCGGTGCCTATGCCACGGCGCGCGTAATCGGGATGGATAAAAAACGCCCGTATTTTCGCCGCGTCAGTGGCGGGATCAAGCAAAGAATCCTCTCGCCGGGCATAAATATCGCCGCCAAAGAGCGTCTTCCGCTTGCTCCACCCGCCGCAGCCGACGAATATACCGTCAATTTCCGCGGCAAAATAGGTGCCGTCGGCGATGAGTTGCGTGTCCACGCCGTAAACGGATTTGAGCGCGGACTCACGCTGCGATTCGGTATACTCGGCTGCCTGCAAAATGCGGACCGACGCCGCAATCAGGCGCGTAAGCTCGGGCACGTCGGAGGGAGTGGCAAGGCGAATCACAATCCTCGCATGGTACCGCGAGCGGCACTGCTAAGGAAGTACTCCACTCCCGCAGGTCGGACAATTACTGCTTGATGATGGTCCCGTCGGCCCGGCGGATTTCGCCCCAGCCGCCGTTTAGCGTCTTGCGTTCACCCGATTCGCCGTAGCCAAACGGATACTTGGACGCGGCCTTCTCATCCACCTCGATGCCCCAGCCCGGAGCCTCGTTCGCGTACCAATATCCATCCTTCATCACGGGGCAGCCGTGGAACACTTCCTGCGTGCGCTCCGGGAACGGCGAGTATTCCTGCACGCCGAAGTTGGGCGCGGTCACATCCAGCGTGATCTGCGCGGCGTGGCCGATCGGCGACACATCGCCCGGTCCGTGCCAGGCGCTGCGCACGCCGAACTGTTCGGCGAAGGCGATAATCTTGCGCGCCGGCGAAAGGCCTCCGCACTGCGAAACGTGGATGCGGATGAAGTCAATCAGCCGCTCGGTGATCAACGGACGCCATTCGTGAGGGCTATTGAACAGCTCCCCCATGGCCAACTGCGTGGCGCACTGCTGTCGGATCATGCGGAAGTACGCAATATCCTCGGGTGAAAGGGCGTCTTCCATGAAGAACAACTTGAACTTCTCGGCGTCCTTGGCGAACTGCACCGCCTGAATCGGCGCGACGCGCTCGTGCACGTCGTGTAGCAGTTCGATCTCGTCGCCCAGAGCCTTGCGCGATTCCTCGAACAGCTTCAACGCGCGGCGGATGTAGACGCCAGGTTCGAAGACAGGTCCGCTATGAAGCGCCTTCACCGGGGCGTCGGCGCGGCGCGCTCCGTATCCTGCCATTCCGGGCACACCCACCTGCACGCGGACGAAGCGGAAGCCTCGTGCGATCCACGTTCTGGCATTCTCAACGGTCTGTGCCGGCTCCGCGCCATCGGCGTGGCCGTAACAATCGGCGGCCTCGCGTACCTTGCCGCCTAATAATTGATACACAGGCATATTCGCCTGCCGGCCCTTGATGTCCCACAGCGCCTGATCCACTCCGCTAATCGCGTTGTTCAACACCGGACCATTGCGCCAATAGGAGCTGTTGTAACACGCGTTCCAGATATCTTCGATGCGGTCCGCGGGCTTGCCGATCAGGAAGGGCTTCAGATACTTTTCGACGGCGGGGACGACGAGGTCGGCGCGCTGCGTGAACGTCCCGCAGCCGTAGCCGTAAAGGCCGTCCTGGTCAGTGATCACCTTCACCACCACCAGCCGCAAGCCCTCTGGCGCAGTCGCGATCACACGCACGTCTTTGATTTTCGGCGAGGGCAATCCCTTCACCGCCTTCGCCACTGCATCCTGTGCCGACGCCTGGCGCGCCGCCAGCGTCATGGCGCCGAACTTGAGTACATCCCGTCTGTTCATGGCTTGTATAATAACCCCGCGAGGCTCATCATGAACAACTCCCGCAGAGTATTTTTGAAAGGCGCGACGGCGCTTTGGTCCGGCACCACGCTTGACGCGATGATGCAACACACCAACACCGCATCAAAGCCATCGGAGCTGAAGATCACCGACCTGCGCGTGGCAACGATTACGCGCGCACCGATGACCTGCCCGATCATCCGCATCGATACGAATCAGGGTATCTACGGGCTGGGCGAGGTGCGCGATGGCGCGTCGAAGACCTACGCCTTGCTGCTGAAGAGCCGTATTCTGGGCGAAAACCCCTGCAATATCGACAAGATATTCCGTAGAATTAAGCAGTTTGGCTACCACGCCCGGCAGGGTGGAGGCGTTTGCGCCATCGAGATGGCCCTGTGGGATCTGGCGGGAAAAGCGTACAACGTGCCGGTTTATCAGATGCTCGGCGGCAAGTTTCGCGACAAGATCCGATGCTACGCCGATACCACCGAGTCCGACGATCCAAAGATCTACGGCGAGCGCCTCAAGGCCCGCAAGGATCAGGGCTTCACGTGGCTCAAGATGGACCTCGGCATCGACCTGCTGAAGAACGTGCCCGGCGCGCTGACGTCTCCGGCAGGCGAGGACATGAGCATGAGTTCCCGCAAAGAGCACATGTTCACCGGGATCGAGATTACGCATAAAGGCGCAGAAGTGATGGCCAACTTTATGGCGGAAGTGCGCGAGCGCGTCGGCTGGGAAACGCCTCTTTCGGTGGATCACCTGGGCCACATTGGTGTCCATTCCTGCATCCGTTTGGCGAAGGCGCTGGAGCGTTACAATCCCGCGTGGCTGGAAGACATGATCCCCTGGCAGCGCACCGAGCAGCTCAAGGAAATCAAGGAGCACATCGACGTTCCGCTCTGCACCGGCGAGGATATTTATCTCAAAGAGCCGTTCATTGAACTGGCCCGCACTCATTCCATCGATATCGCGCATCCCGATCTGGCCACGAGCGGTGGAATTTTAGAAACCAAGAAAATCGGCGACGCGCTGCAGGAATATGGCGTCCCGATGGCGATGCATTTCGCCGGGTCTCCTGTTTCTTGCATGGCGAACGTCCATTGCGCCGCCGCCACGGAGAATTTCCTGGTGCTCGAAAACCACTCTGTGGACGTTCCCTGGTGGAGCGACCTGGTGGACGGCGTGGAAAAACCAATCGTGAATCACGGATTCATTACCGTCCCCGATAAACCGGGCTTGGGCATCACGCTCAACGATGACGTCATGAAGCAGCACCTTCTTGAGCCGGGTTACTTCGCGCCGACGCCCGAATGGGACAAAGAGAATCAGAGGGTCAACGATCGGCTGTTTTCGTGAGCAGGCCTTCCAAGTTCAGAGGCCGCGTGAACATCGACAGCGATCCGTCGGCGTGACGCGGCCACTGTTCCTTTGGACGGTCCCAATACAATTCCACACCGTTTCCGTCAGGATCGCGCAGATAAATCGCCTCGGAGACGCCATGATCGGCCGCGCCGTCCAACTCAATGCCGGCCTCAAGGACGCGGCGAACCGCGTCGGCGAGCGCGGCCTGCGTCGGATAGAGAATCGCGCTGTGATAGAGGCCGGTTGTTCCGGGCGGCGGAGGGTGTCCACCAAGGCTTTCCCAGGTATTCAGCCCGATGTGATGATGATAGCCTCCGGCCGAGAGGAACGCGGCAGAATGCCCCATTTTTTGCGTCACCTCGAAGCCCAGGACGCCGTGATAGAACGCGATGGCGCGATCCAGGTCCGCCACTTTCAAATGAACGTGGCCCAGACGCACGCCCGCATCGATAGACATACTTCAAGCTAGCATTTCAGAGGGGGAAAACTGCAACGGCGGGGCTGACGGAGGGGCCAAAAAAAGCGAATGGGGAGGAAGCCGCGGCTCCCTCCCCATCCGGAATACGGTGACGGTTTAGCTCGGGTTGGCGGCAGCGGTCATCACGGACGCGACCTTCGAGAAGATCGTGCTAATGCTGGTCGCCACGCCCGGCATGATCGCGCCGGCGGCAACGGCCACGAAACCCGCCATCAGAGCGTACTCGATGAGGTCCTGGCCTTTCTTGTCCTTCCAAACCTGCAACTTCAAAATAAGATTCTTCATTTTCCTTTGTCTCCTCTCCCTTAAGGGGCTGCGACAGGTTCCCCGCCGCTGTATAAAAGTTATCATCGGCCTGCGGCGGTTAGAATCAGGCTTACAGCCTATTGGCACGCGGAAAACATCTAAGGTGCGGGCGCTCCAAGGGTTCCCCTATCTCAGGCCTATGCCCATTCGCCCTACAGGCAGAGGCTAAAACGGCGAAATAAAGTCTCTTCTGCGCCGTGCCGATCCTTCTTATGGGGAACCGAATCTATTGAAACAAAGCATGTTGATAATGCGAGCGCTGGTGTTCGCGATCTTGCTTAGTCCCTCCGTACGCTATGCGTGGACCGCGCGCGATCTCCCCGGCTTCGGCAAAAATCACGATGACGCGATTCTGTTCTCTTCGGCAAAAAGTCTGGCTACAGGCCAAGGCTACGCGATCGTCAGCTTGCCCGAGCACCCCGCTCAGACTAAATACCCGTTGCTTTATCCTCTATATCTATCCGCAGTGTGGCGGATTGCGCCCGAATTTCCCGCGAATCTCAGCACCGCGATGGCGCTCAGTTGGTCTTTGTTTGCCATCTGTTTGGGTCTTTGCTGGCTGTATTGGAGCGGCGAGCGAATTGGGGAGTGGCGGGTCTGGACGGTGCTGGCGCTGCTTGCGATCAGCCCTTATCTAATCCTGTTCGGATGCAGCCTCTTCTCGGAAGTCTTCTTTATGTGCTGGCTACTTGGGTGTTTTTGCGTCGCCCGAAAGGAAACTTTAGCCGTCGCAGTACTAGCCGGACTACTGGCCGGATGCGCCTATTTATCGCGCACTGCTGGCATCGCGCTGCTGATCTCCATGCCCGTATGGTACCTGTGGCGCCGACGGTCTACGCAGGCCGGTGCGTTCCTCGCGGGAATGCTGCCGTTCGTCCTTGGCTGGAGCCTGTGGAGCGCCCTGCACAAAATCCCTGTCCACGAAGCGACGCTGGCCGACTATACGGACTATTTGAAGTTCGAGTTGATGAACATAGGGCTCGACAACCTGCTCGTCGTGCTGTGGAAGAACATCGACGCGCTCCTGTATAGCATGGGCTCCCTGATTCTGCCGCAGGTGGTAGCGATGCTGCCGGTGAAGATCCTCACGCAGCTGATCGCCATTACAATGATAGCGGGCGTGGTGCGTTTGGCGCGGCGCGGGGTGGCGATTCCCTATACGCTGTTCGCTCTGGTTTCGTCGCTGATGCTAGTTGTCTGGCATTTCCCGCCGACCGAGCGCTTCGTTTTACCGCTTTTCCCTCTGCTTGCCGCCGGACTGATCGTGGAAATGGAGAATCTGGCCCTGACCATCGGCAGAGCGCTGCGGCATAAAGACGTCAGCCAGCGCGTAGTGGCGTTCGGATTCTCGTTCGTCGTCGTGGCCTTCTTCCTGACCGCGTTGGCGGTGCAGCTGTTCGTGACGTTCAAAGCCATGCCGGAGGACGCGCGGACCGATCGCAAGGACCTCGGCGCGATGCGCACGACCTATGAATGGATCGGGCAGCACACGCCGCCAACCTCAGCGGTACTTTCCAACGACGATCCGCAGCTGTATCTCTACACGGGCCGCACTGGTAACGCCGCGCCGTTTCTGCCGCGCTGGTGGTACGCGGGCGATAGCGACAAAATGGTCGACTTCTTCAAAGAAGCCGCGCCGTACGCGAAGTCGCGGGGCCTCGCCTACATCCTCGCGACATCGGACGACCTGCGCCGTTGGGGAGGCGAGGAAAAAGGCCGCATCTTCGCCATTTTGAATAAGGATCCTCGTTTGGAAGAGGTCTATAAATCGCCTACCGGAGCAACGTTATATCGCGTGAAGTAACTACCCTATGGCTCCGGCGGCGATGGAAATTCACCACGAGCTTTTTCGAGGGCGATCCCCAACTCCAGCAGCGACTCCTCCTCCCATGGCCTCGCCACCAACTGCACGCCCACGGGCAGGCCCGCGGCGTCGATGGCAAAAGGCACCGCCAGCGCGGGAAATCCCAGCAGGTTGAAAATCGTCGATGGCATAAACGCCTTGAACAGATTCGCCTTGCGCTCACGATGCGGAAACGCCGGGACGCTACCCACTGGCATGAGTAAAAACGGTACATGCCGCATCTGCTCGATCAAGCTCCGCCGCATGGAATCGCGCGTCTTCCACGCCTCCATGGTTTGCGCCGCGGTTGCTTGAGGCTTCTCGGCCAGACGCGCCAGGTTCTCCGTGTAGGTCCAGTGCGCCTCGGCTTCCCTGCCTGCGATGCGATCCAGCGCCGCCCGCGCGCCGATCTCGGCGAAGAAAAAGCTCCAGACGTTGGGCGCTTTTTCCAGCTCTTCGGGCCGAAACATTTCGACGTTGAATCCAACACCCGCCAGCGCCGCGGCCGCGCCCTGGACCGCCGACGCAATCGAGGGATCCACGGCAACACCGTAAAATGTCTCAAACACGCCAATGCGAGCCTGTTCTATCTTTGCCGGACGCGCGCTCACCGGGGCGCTCAGTGCGTCGCGATCGTCGTGGCCTGCCAGTGCCTCAAACAGCAGCTTCACATCGTCCACCGAACGAGCCATCGGACCCGCCACGCCGATGCCGGTTGACGCCTCGAACGGCCTGTGCCCGATCATCGAAATGCGGCCCGGCGTCGGCTTCAAACCCGCGATGCCGCAAAAATGGGCAGGAATCCGTATGGACCCTCCTCCGTCGCTGCCCACGCCTCCGGGCGAGCACCCGCTCGAGATGGCCGCCGCTTCCCCGCCCGACGATCCTCCCGGCGTCCGCTCCACGTCCCACGGATTATTCGTGCGCCCGGTGATGTAGTTGTCGGTTTCATAGCTGCGCAGAAACTCCGGCGTGTTGGTCTTGCCCAAAATGATCGCTCCAGCGCGCCGCAGCCTCGCCACAACGCCCGAATCCTCCGCCACGGGCTCTTCGGAGGTGAAAAAGCTGCCGAGACGCGTCGCCGCGCCTGCCACATCGAAGCTGTCTTTCACCGTCACCGGGACGCCGTGCAGCGAACCCATTTTCAGGCCCTGATCGGCGCGATCGGCCGACGCCCGCGCCCGGTCCGCGAACAGCATGGTGAAGGCGTTCAGGTGCGGATTCACCTTTTCGATGCGGTCCAGATGCGCGTTGATCAATTCACGCGAACGGACGCGGCCCGAGCGAACTTCTTCGGCCATCTTGCGCAAAGACCAGCGATGCATCACGTTAAATCCCCGGAAAATCCTTCTTGATCTCGAACCCCGCTTCGTAGCTGGATTCTTTCTTCTCGCAGTAGCGGACTTCGGCAAGTACTGTCTTATTGTTGAACCGCAACTGCACCAGTGTGCGCGGAATCAGGAACCGCAGCGTGCGCACCTTCAGGCCGCTGCGCGACAACTCCAACACCACCACATCGTGCGGAGGCCCTATGGACGTCAACGGGTCCAGCAGCTTCAAGCGCCCCGGAAAATTCACCGGGATTCTGGGCTCGACGCGCTTATCCTCGCCCTTCCATTGCAGGTCGATCGCAACGTCGGCCAGCCGCAACTGGCAATCCATGCAGGCTTCCAAATGCGTCTGAACCAGCGCCGAAGCTTCCGCGGACAGCCTGCCGTTGACGTAATCTTCCAATTCCTGGCTGCTGGCATGCGAGAGCATAAAGGAATGTTCCTTGCTAAGTTTACAGTATGACGCCCGTGCTGATGCTGGTCCTTGCCATGGCGCAGGAGGCTCCGCGATGCTCCATTTCCGGACATGTTTATAACGCCGCGACGGGCGCTCCGCTGGCCCGCGCCTCCGTGAATCTCGGCGGACGCGCGGTGCCAAATCGTGACACTGCGCCTTCCACCGTCACCGATGAGGGCGGCAATTTCCACTTCGACACTTTGACCGTGGGTGAATATTACGCCTCCGCGGAGCGCAACGGATTCCTTGGAGACGTTGCGACGCGCCCGAGTTGCGGGGCATCGGACGTCGCTATCAAGTTGATGCCGCAGGGCATCATCTTCGGCAAGGTGGTCGACGACCTGGGCGAGCCTGTGCCCGGTGCGAATGTCGGTGTCTTTCATCGTGCATGG
>Ga0209698_10000811_pt1 | contig 36128 bp, 23 predicted proteins | sample LitLauG_LLR_2012_FD_187203 | JGI IMG/M metagenome (GOLD analysis project Ga0209698, IMG submission 187203) | Freshwater sediment microbial communities from Pennsylvania, USA - Little Laurel Run_MetaG_LLR_2012 (SPAdes) (version 2) | ecosystem: Environmental > Aquatic > Freshwater > Creek >... | reverse complement strand
GGCAGGTGAGGTGTTAAAGGCCGCCATGCAGGGCGATCTGGCTGCGACCGAACATAACCTCACCGCCGAGTGGGCAAATGAGTCCCTCTACGGAGGCAGAGTGCGGCTGTTTGCGCCGGAGAACCTGCAAGCCATGCTGGCAGCAGCGTCGTTCGCGGTCACCGAGGAGCGTGGCGTGAGGGTCGTGTCGGATTACCTGCCGCCGGGGACTTCCAGAAAGGACGAGTACGAGCGGATTCTGGAGCTAGAGCGCAAGTTGGGTAAACGACCGGAGTTTGCCGCAGTTGCCCGCTACAGGCATTGCCTGGCACGTCTCGCAGGGCCGGGCATGAAGAACGTGCCATGAACAACGTTAAAGCCCCGGTGTCTGGATCCGCCATGATGGCGACTGAAGACGGCATTGCGCTCGGGCTCGGGCTCACCAACGAGTGTAATCTCGCCTGCGCCTTCTGCTACCGCGATCCGACTCGCACGGATCGTCTCTCTCTCGATCAAGTGAAGGCAGTGATGGAACGCCTGCCCGTGACCTCGGTGAATCTCGGCACCGGTGAGAACGGCATGCATCCCGACTTCAAGGCAATACTGGCCTACCTGCAGACGAAACCCCTGAAGCTCACCATCACTTCAAATGGTCATAGCGTTGCCGTTCTGGATGACGAGGAACTGCGGGCCTTCCATGATATCGAGTTCTCTCTCGACTACCCGACGCAAGCCGAACAGGATGCACAGCGCGGGCAAGGCAATTGGGCACTCATCCACCAGCAGGCAGAGCGGTGTCAGAAGCTGAATATTCCTCTCACCATCATCGCCGTGATGATGAAGTCGAACTACCTGCGTCTAGTGGACGTGGCCCGAGTCGCCCAACAGTTTGACGCGCCTCTGCGACTGAATGTGTACCAGGCCGTGCGATCGGACATCTACGCCCTCAGCTACGAAGAGTACTGGGAAGGATTCCGGCGCCTCTTTGCCGAGACCGACGTAATCGCGATTGGCGAGCCGCTGGTTCGTGCGATGGCGGGGCTCCCACGGCTGCGAGGCGGTTGCGGTGTGAGCACGGTGCGAGTCACACCAAGGGGCACGACGCAACCCTGCGTTTATTGGCCAGGATCAGGGGAGCCGCTTTCTGACCTGATTTGCGCAGGCGCCAACATTCTGAGTTCAATTCCCTTTGAGCAGGCTCGGACACTTCCTCAAACCTGCCATCCGTGCGAGTTTCGGGAGTCGTGTCAGGGTGGATGTGCGGGAAGGAGACGGTTGCAGGGCGCCTTACCAGAGCCCGATTATTATTGTCCGATCATTCGGGGCGAACACCCACGACTCGAGATCCGCATGGCCGCAAATCGGGATCTGCCCAAACTGCGCAGTTCCTGCACCACCGTCGTAATCGCCAGGTAGTCAGATTCCCAACCAGCGACATCAACTCCTCGCCTTACGGCGATGAATGTAAAAAAGTAGCGCGGTTGGCTTCACTCTAATCTGCTAGTCGGTGGAGGGGGGGGCCGATCGGCTGATCCGGCGCAAAGCGATAACCGCGGCAGCGATTGCCATGCATCCGTATTCCAGCAGCATGACCCAGCCGGGAAGCGCCCCCCAGGGACGTCCCAGTGCTCGCAAGTGCCATTGGACATACGTGGGGATAATACTGACCGTCCAGAGGATAATTAGCAGCGTCGAGACCGAAGTCAGAAATGGCAGCAGCCCGAGAAGATACCACGGGAATACGACGGGTGCACACAGCAGAGATGCTGCCATTGGCCAGGCAAATACCTCCGGAGACCATCCGGGGGTTGTCCTTCTTAGCCAAGTCGCAATCGCTAATCCGACGAGCACTGCCAGCCCGGCCAGCAACTGCGGGCGCGCCACCTTGTCGAGTGCCGCAAATACAGGACCATTAAAGCGAAAAGTCTTCACATAGGTTCCGAGCGAGCCGATCGGAATCCGGCCGTGGTCGAGAAATGGCACGTACAAGAGTCCGACCACGGCTGCCGCCAGGGCAGCATCGCGAATGCGAACCCGCTTCCAGTAAAGGGGCAAGAGTACGACCGGCAAGAATTTCACGGCCACAGCCAGCCCCAGTGCGACAGCCGCTGTCGCCCGCCATCGGCGCACGAGCGCAGCGGCGGAAACCAGCAACAATAGCGCGCCGACAATATCAATGTGTCCGCTCCCCGCCACCTCAATGGCCAGCAATGGGTTCCAGGCGAACGCCAGAACCAAGTGCGCTGCCTGCCGGGTACAACGCAAGAGATCGAGCAACACCAAAACAATTGCGAACTCGCACACCACAAATGCTACTTTCAGCGCAAAAGTGGACTCCTGTATCGCGGTTACTGCGCGGAAAAAAAGCTGCGCCCCAGCTGGATACGGGCTGGTTAGATCCGGATTGTTCAACGTGCGGGTTTCCCGGGTGTGCAGCCCCCTCGCCGCGGGATCGCTGGGAACGACAATGTAAGGGTTGTAGCCGAGCCTCTGCAGGCGGCCATCCCAAACATATCGACGGATATCGTCATCGGCGCCCGGGAGCAGCCGCAGGAACTCAATGTGCCACACAGCAGCCAATACGAGCCCAATGACGATAACCCGCCGGGAAAATCTTGGCGTGGCGAAAAACTCACGGATCGCCAAGAGGTAGGCGATTCCCGCGACCGTCAAAGAGGCCATAAAGTACGGTCCGCCCCGATCGCCGAAGTTGCCTGAGCAGACCGTTAGCGCTACGCACAACGTGGCGCCGAGTATGTACACCCTCCACTCGGGCGAGACCTTCACAGTTCTCCCGTGCCCGTCCGGTAGCCCGTCCGAGATTGTGCCGCCGCAAGCTCCCACTCTTTGAGCCACGCCGCGGTTCGTGGCGCCCTTGCCGGAGCCAGCCGCAACTCCTGCGCCAACCGAGTCAGGTCGTCACCGACATCAATATCGTAGAAAGAATCTGCGAAGCCTATGGATAGCTCAAGACTTCGAGCCCGCGAAAGGAGTCTCTCCAACGCACTGCTGGTGCCCATTCCGTCGTCTGCGAAAAGCGCAGGATGAGAAGCCTTCGCCCCGACGAGATAGTAGCCTCCGTCATGCGTTGGTCCCACGACCACGTCATGTGCGGCCAGCGTTTCGAACGCGTCTTCGAGAACAGCGCGCGGCAGGTGTGGGCTGTCGCTGTTGAAGGCAATCGTGCGACGTTGATGGCCCTCGTTTTGATGATCTTGCGCGAAGTGCGCAAACACCGACGTGAGGCCTGCGGCAAGACCTTCACCTTTCTGCGCAACTACGCTAATTTCATTGCCTGCCAATTGGGCCAGCTCGTTTAGGTCGCTGTCCGGGCACATGACGGCAATTTCCACATCCCTCAACGACCGCGCCAGCGCCAGCGTGTCGTCCAGAAGACAGCGATAGAAAGCAGTGACAGCCGCGGGCGAAAGGCTGGGCGTAAGGCGGGTCTTGACCGCACCAGGCCTTGGCGCTTTCGCCATGATTACCAGCACACGGCTACTCGCTGACGAACCCAACACCGTCTGGTTTGCAGATTTCATAAATAAGTGTGCCGCGGACCTACCCTGGGGTTGCTGTCCCGGATCGTCGACGCCGGAAATAATAGCGCACGATCAAGCTGAGAATGAACCAACCGGCCCCGACCGTGCCCTTTAACGTACCGCTAATCTTCGATTTTCCGATACGCGGGTAGTAGCTCACCGGGACTTCAACCACGCGCAATCCAGCCAGGGCACCTTTGAGGATCATCTCCACCGCCCAGCCATAGGTGGTTTCTTCGAGGGCGAGCGCGCAGTGCATCTGCGCGGCCAGCGCGAAACGGGCCGAGATCAGTGATGTCTAGTCCATACAGAAGCCTGATCAGAGTAGCGGCGAGGCGGTTTCCGAACACCTGATGCCAGGGCAAGGCCGCAGCAGAACGCTGCTCCTGGAGGCGGGAACCGAGCGTGATGTCTGCACGCCCGTCGGTGATAGGAGCTAAGAGAATCGGCAGTTCAGAGGGTCGATCGCTGTAGTCACCATCGAGGAATACAACCACGTCAGGGGAAATTGCCGTGGCCAGACCGGTAAGGCAGGCTCGTCCATAACCGCGGCGCGGCTCTTGCACCACGCGCGCTCCCATTCTTGCGGCGATCTCGGGCGTCCCGTCATTGGAGTTGCTGTCGACAACAATGACTTCGGTCGTGAGATCGGCCGGCAGATCTGCTAAAACGCGCTGAATCGCCTGCGCTTCATTATGGGTAGGGATGATGACGGATACTCGCACGTGATCGTGATTTAACCGATTCTGGCCCCATCACCACCACGGAGAAGTCGGCCACCGTTGCGCCAGCAACGCATCAACGCCCCATTTCCGGCCGGCACGTCCCAGAGCGAGTCCGAGCGATGCCATCACCGGAACCAGCAACTCCCAGATCCAGGCTGTGCCCCACTCCGACATCCAGAGGCTGCCCAGATACAAGAAGGCCACAAATGCTGCCGGTCGGGTAAGCAGGCCGATGACCAGCAGGATACCGAGGGAGATCTCGGTCAAGGCCTGCATGGGAGCCGCCATCCCGGCGTGGCTTGCCGCCAGGCCCATCACCGCCTTCCAGGCGGCCGGAGCGTGGCTCGCCTTGAGGTAGTAATTAATGAGGCCCGCGTAACCCGCAGCGGTGTACAGGCCTTTCCCCAGATTCTCGAAAAAAACCGATACCAACATCGCTCCGATCGTCAGTCGCACAATTGCCAGACCCCTCGCGGCCTGCGGCTGGTGGGCCACTGCGGTTACGTCACTTCGCACGGAGGTTGCGGTTGTTGTCATGGTGAACCTCGCCCAGGGGATGACTGTACCAGATGGGAAATATTCGAATCAGACCGGGTTACGCTCATTGCGCTTTCATCCAGGCGTCAGATCCCGTCACCTTGACCGCCACATCCGAAAACCAGACCCGTATCGGCATGCCATCGGCGTAGCCGCGGCGATCAGTGGAGATCAGAAGGGGACCGGCCTTTTTTTGGCCTCCCCAGGTTGCGAACACCAGGCTCGGCTTTTTGGCGCCACCGCGGTGATAAATCCAATATTCGACCCGCCCGTCTTTGCCCACATACAGTTCCCAGGTGTCGCCCGGCGTGTAACCGCCGCCCTCGGCGGGATACTTCACTGCCACGAGCTCGGCCGAGCCGCTGCCTACCGGCAGGTTATACATACCGGCGTCGATCACCGCAGGGCTGCTGTCCCAGTAAGCCTTCAAGGGGAACAGAAGCGTGTAGTTATCGTTAATGAAACCCGGGTCAACGTCATTCTTCACGGAGTCAGGCTGGCCGTTGAGCTCCGAGCGCTTGTACGTAACCTTGACGGGCTTGCCATCTTTATCCTTCCCCTCGTAGGTGACCTGGGTAGTCTTGGGCTCCCACTCCCACGAACGAGAGATATTCAATTTGCCCAATTCTAGGTTCCAGGTGTAGCGAATCGCCTCGATCTTATCCCATGAATCGAGGCCATAGGTCTTAGCCACCTTCTCGAAAATGGGCGGGCGCGTCTGCGCCCAGGAGTTTGCAGCAAGGACCAGCAACCCAAACCATAGCCAACGGTTCGTCGTGGAACATGCCGACTTTGTCATAAAGGAACCTCCTCTGGCACACGTGGTGCGGGCTTTCGCGGCGTAGATTAATTTTCTCCGAACGGGGTAATGTCTGATTCTGTTGCATGCCCAACTCGTCACTCGAGAGCTCCCGGCCACCGAACTGTCGGTCGCTGACTTACCTCGGACCGAATGACAGCTGCCATTAAGCCATATCTCAAGAAATGAGTCTACTGGACGAAGGTATTGATCAATACCTGGTGTCGGCCTCTTGAAAGCAATCTTTTTCGGGCAAGCCGTGCGAAGAGAATGAACGCGACACTCCGATTGCCGTCCGGCCGTTATGAAATTTCCGACGGGCTTTGACCCGGAGGTCTCACGGACCCGACTGGAAAGTGACCCTCTCGTCCGCGCGCTTGTCATTACGCAGCTGTTTGGCGATGGCGAAATGCTGATTCGCGTCTGCAGTGCGGCCAAGGCCCTGGTAAGCCTTGCCGAGGAAATAGTGGACGTAGTCGTTTTGCGGATCCAGCTTGACCGCGCGCTCAAGGAATCGGGCAGCCAGCTCGGAGTCGTCACGCTTCAGGGCAATCTGGCCGAGCAGGATATAAGGACCAGAGGAAGTTTCGTTCAGCCAGACAGCTTCTTTCAGGACCCTCTCGGCTTCATCGTATTTCTCCAGCCGTACGTATGCGTCTCCCAGACGCCAGTAGACCAGCCAGACAGTGGGGTTGATAGCCAGCTCTTTGTTGAGTTCCTCGACGGCGGCCGGGGCGTCTCCCTTGTAAAGATCGATTTCTCCAAGAAGGAAGTGGGCCATGGCGAGCCTGGGGTCCTGACGAAGCCCAGCTTGGATTTCCGGTACGGCGCGGTCTTCCAGCCGCTGCCGGATCAGAAACTTTCCAAGCATAAGGTAGGCGATGGCGCTTTCCGGCGGCACCGAGAACAGGTTCGCAAAGGTTTTGCGAGCGTCGTCCCAGCGTTGCGTCATGATGTAGCAACTCGCGAGCAGGTAGGCGCCATCGCTGCTGTCCTCAGGAAGCAGCGGGGTCACCTTTTCAAACAATGGAATGGCCTCGGAGTAGTGCCCCAGGGCAAAGTAGCTGAGAGCCAGCAATTGAGCCGATTCCGTATCGGAATCATTCTGTTGCAGCGCAACCTTGAGATAACTAACCGCCCGGGGGAATTGGTTGGACTGAAAATAAGCCTTGCCAATCTTGGCTTCGATATGGGGCGTACCGGGTGCTGCGCTGGCCAAATCGTTCAGAATCGCAAGCGCATCCTGAGCTTTGCCCAGGCGCATCAGTTCCTCGGCTCGCGCCATTCGGGGATCTGCCGAGGACGCACCCGTTCCCTGGGCAACCGCGACGCCAGCCCACAACAACAGAAATAAGAGTGCCCGGGTAAAAATCATAACGCGCGGAGGAAGTGGATCGATCCTCCGCGCGGTGAGTGTAGCGTCAAACAAAAGTTGCAGCAAATTGCTCCGCTGATAACGCGCGCCCAAGCCCCGCCAATCCAGCTAGAAGTCGAACCGCAGGCCAAACTGCATCTTGCGCATGGTCGCATTGTTGGCCAGGCCGCTAATCGTCCCGGCTCCAAAGCAGTCGACACAGGAATTGGGAGTACCCAGGTTCGGGTGGTTGAACACGTTATAGGCCTCGGCACGGAACTGAACCCTGACTTGCTCGCCGACGGGAACGATCTTCACAACGGAGAGGTCGCTGTCAAACCACTTTGGCCCGATGATGCTGTTCCGTTGCGCGTTGCCAAAGCTGGGAGAGCCGGGGGCGGGTGCGGCCGGGCGTTGCCACGGTCCGCTGGTTTGTCCGTTAACCGCCAAGGGTGTGGGGCTACCGGAGACGAGCGTAGTCGGGGCAAACCATCCGTTCTTGGTTGGATGGGACACATGCCAGCTGCCGACCACGTTCGGGAAGCAGACGCCGGCATCATTGTCGCTACCGCACTCCTGATAGCCCGGGTTGACGCCAGCGCCGCTCATGATGGTGGTAACGTTGATCAACTGCCATCCACCGATGATGTAGTTCAACACGGACGGGGCATTGCCCGCCAGCGCCTTTCCCTTCCCGAATGGCAGCTGGTAAATAGTGGACACCGTAATGTTTTGGTTGCGCTGCCACGAAGGACGTCCGTACTCGATGGAGGGGGCGTAGAGAAAGTCCGGGGTGTCATGGTTCTTGGCATGCGAGAAGGTGTAATTCCCCAGCACGTTTAGACCATGCGAGAAACGTTTGTCTAGCTGCACCTGCAGCGAGTTGTAGTGGTTATCGCCCGGGTTGCACATGCACTGCAAGCCGGTGGTCAGGCCGAACTTGTTGTAGTAGGGGAGACGGTGGAGTTGATCCGCACATGGCGCAACATTGCTTCCACTGGGGCAGAATCCGACCTCGGTTTGGGTGTTCAGGTTAATCCAGTTATTCTCGCCAACGAAAATGTGCGAGCCCTTGTTGCCCACGTACGCGGCTTGCAGTGACAACGTCGGCGTAATCTGCCGTTGTACCGTCGCGTTCCAGGAGTCAACCGTCGGCATATGCGTATGGAAGGGCATGACCCAGGCCCGGAAGCCGTCAGGGTAGATGTGATTCCCATCCGGCCCGGTAGGCTGAGCATTCAACACTGCAGCCGGATCCAGCAACGGTGGCCCCACCCCCAAGTTAAAGGCTCCATCCCAACCGTTCGGCAGAGGATTGATTTGCTGGGTGCCCAGCACCGGCAGATTTTGGGTTACAGTATGGCCAAAGATAGTGCCGAACATCCCCACGTCAAAGGAGCGACCATACCCCATGCGCACCACGGTTTTGGGCGTAAGCTGGTAGGCCAGTCCAGCCCGGGGGGCAAAGTTCTTGAGGTTGGTGACTACCGGCCCGCTCAGCGGGACACCGTTTTCCCCGGCGACGTCGATCTCACCGTTTTGAAGGTTGAACCACCCGCCTCGGTCCTTTCCGGTCACGGTCTGCGGGCGGTAGATCTCCCACCGCAACCCGTAATTCAAGGTCAGTTTGGAAGTGACGCGCCAGGTGTCTTGCCCGTAGAAGAAGAAGCGCCACTCGCGCTCGCCAGCGTCATCCACATGGGATATATAACGTTGGAACTGGGACACCTCCCCGAGCAGGAAGCCGGCCATACCCAATCCGCCTACTTGGCCGCCTCCCACCTCGCCTACCGTAAGGCTATTGAAGGTGTAAACCTCACCGGAGCGATGTTGGTCGCTGGGCAGCCGCAAATTCTGCAGCCGATGAACGTCTGGTCCGAACTTGAACGAATGCTTGCCCACCGTCCAAGTCAAGTTGCCGACTGCCTGAAATTGTTGCATGCGCTCGACCAGCGGGCAGTTGCAGTTGTCATAGAGACCATTCCCGAAGTCCAATTCACCCGGTCCCTCCTGGATCAAGAAGTGGGGCATGCTGTTGGTGGTAGGATCCGAGGGAATATTCAGGCCGGGAGCCCCTGCCTGGGTGGCAAAATTTCCAGTTACCAGCGGATTCACATTAATGCGCTGCTTGTACCAGCCAAAGCGGGCATCCATCAGCAGGTTCGGCTTTATCGGATACGAGACGGCAAACGTGTTGCTTTGCGGCCGGGTGTCGCCCACTCCGACGTAGCCGATGGGATTGAGTTGCGGTCCACCCGCCGCCCCGCCAAACAGCCCAGGAGCTTCCTTGTGGAATTGGGTGAAAGTATAGCGGTCAAACAGCCGCAGCTTGTCGCTATAGAAGTAGTCTGCTCTCACGTCCAGGGCATCCCCGTGGTAGATCTCATCCCCGCTGGCAGCATAGTTCGGCTGGCCCAACTGATAGCCCGGAGCGTTCTCGAGTGCGGGAAGCGGAAGCGGAACATTGTTGAGAAGGGCCTTCGCCACTGGGGAGATCAGGCTCGGATCGATGACATTGAGTTGCCCGTTATATTGAAACTGGGGGCGCTGAGTCAGATCATCCTGGATGCCGTTGACGCACGTCGGCCCGGTTGTACAGAGCGGGTTGAAAATGGGGTTATTGGACACCCACTGGCTGAAATCCCCGTTACGTTCGGCTTGCGTCGGAACCACGGCCAGTGCCGATCCTCCGTCGTGGGCACGCGTTCCCTGGTAGTCACCAAAAACAAACAGCTTGTTCTTGATGAGTGCGCCGCCGATCGACCCGCCAAACTGGCCCCATAGGGTGGGTGGAATGAACCGGCCGGTGACGGGGTCCGGGTTGGCTTGGGCAAACGGGTCGCGCGCGAAAGTCGCGTCCGAGCGACGGTAAAAGAAGCCGCTGCCATGCCAGTTATTCGTCCCCGACTTGGTGGAAACGGTGACGAGCGCCGCGCTGATCTGCCCGAACTCAGCATCGTAGCTGGACGTGGTCACTTTCGTCTCGGCGATCGAATCCAGATTCGGAACGATCAGCATGTTCCCGTAGAGAAAATCGCGATTGTCGGTGCCATCAAGGATCGTATTCACACCGACGAACATCTGACCGTTTACCTGGACGGCAAGGCCGCTTTGCGGATTTTCGGTGGAAGTGTCGCCCCAACAGAACTGGACCGTTCCGGGAGTAACCAGCAGAAGTTGCGAAAAGTTCCTGCCATAGGTGGGCAACTCGTTGACTTGTTCTGTGCTGAGAACCGTGGACACGTCGGTGCGCTCAGTTTTCAGCAAGGGGGCCTCGTCCACCACGGTCACTGTCTCCGAGACTGTGCCCGGCTGGAGGGTGGCATCAAACGTCGCAACCGAGTCGACCGAGACATCGACTTTAGAAACGACGGTCTTGAATCCCTGCGCCTCGATCTTGACCTGGTAATGCCCGGCGATCAGATGCCTTTCATCGTAGCGCCCGGAATCGCCGGTCTTCGCCGTGTAGACAACGTTTCGGTCCGTATCCGTGATCGTCACCTTGGCGTTGGCCACCGCGCTACCTGACGAGTCCATCACCGCCCCGCCAATGCTGCCGTACACCGCTTGCGCATGGACTGCAGGAACACTGATGGTCGCAACCATGAGGCTCAGGCACGTCACCGTAACAACAGTGGCGAAGGGAATGCTGCGCGTGACACCCAAGAAGCGTCGCCGGATTTCTCTGGAAATTGCTTGGCAGCTTGCGCTCGAAAGGCTAGGCATTGCCTTCCACCTCCGTTAGATTTCCAATCTCGACCGAAACCCCAGATCAGTTCAGGCCCCACACCTGACAACCGGACCGGCCTGCAAGACTCCGGACCGCCCCCGGCGACGGAATTTCAAAAAGGCCAAGCGCCACAGCAAACGCTCTCCCAAGAAACCGTCCGGTTCCGCAAAAGGCTTAGGGGAATGGTGGGCTCCGCACATCATTCCATGAACCGATTCACCTTCTACAGTCTTTCTAAGCGGTTTGTCAAGAATATTTTTCCGAGAAACTGTCAATAATTCCAATGCTAGGCGCTTATTTTTAGAATTGAGCCATGACCGGGAGCACCTCTCAAACGGGGTCCGATCCATGCTTTGGCGCCGCACAATCATGAAACAGTTCATGGGCAGCGCGAGCATCTTTCCCGCGAAGAATGTTCGGACCGGGCCATCTGTGGGGTTAACTGCTCATCTCGGGAGCGAGAGTTCAGGCGCATTCTGGCTTGAGGATTTCCTTTAGATTTCAGCAATGTCCACGGAGCGATCGTAATAGCCGGAACTGAGCCTTCTGGCATCGAGGGTTGCCGCATTCAGGCGAAGACGAATAGTAAACCTTCCGGTTCTTGCCGGAGTCCACGTATGACTCCAGAAGCACCAGCTGTTACTTGCGGACGATCGAATGCTCTCCACCGGCACAAATCTTTCACTCGGATCGAATCGTATTTCGATACCCTGGGCCGGCACCAGACCACCCCATTGAATCCCGCAGACGCGGTATCTGATTTTCCCGCCAGCGAGCCGTTTCTCGATGCGAGTTGGCATCGCTGCAACCCCAACAATTGCCGACTGGTACTCACGCGCCAGGGAAGGAATGCCCTTTTGCATCGTGCGGCTTGCATACTCCCGCATCTGAGAAGTAGCGGGAGCCTCATCCGAAACAAATTCAATCTGGTCGACCCATTTCACACACACACAGCCGTACCATCCCGGCACCACCAGGCGGACCGGGGCTCCGTGATCCGCGCTGAGAGGCTGGCCATTCATTTTCGTGGCGAGGAAGGCGTGAGACGAAAACAGCTGGTCCGGCGTGAATACCCAACTGGCGCCCGGTGTGGAAGTCATCGAATCCTCTTCGTAGCGATCGAAGCCGGACACGAGCACGCGAACCCCGGATGGCTGCGGTTTGGTGGTTTCGAGAATCTCTTGTAAAGGTACGCCATCCCAGGCTGCGACGCTGAGCATGCCAAAGTGCGCACTACGCGTATTTCCAGAGCACTCCATGAGATGGGTGCCCATCGGACGAGCCTGTTTGGCCAACGCCTCGGCCCGAAGGTTCATCGGTTTCTCGATGCCACCACCCACGTGAATCATCCATGGGGTCGCGGTGTCCAGTAGCCTGGAAGCGCGCGTCCTGACAAAAAAGTGTTCGGTTGGGCTCACAGGATTGTCTGGCGTCAAGGCGGAGAGGTTGGTGAACAATCGGCCATCCAGTTCCGTCCCGATTGGTTCGCCCATCGGCGGGTGACCCTCTCCGGAAAAATCCACCTCACCCAGCAATGAACTATTACCTTGGTCGTCAGCAGTTGCGGGAAGCAGGGGCCAAGATAACCGGACCGAATGGGAATCCCAGATCCACAGGCTTCCGCACAGCACTGATCGCCGGATTACGTTTCGGCGGCTGATGCCCGAGCTGTGTCCAGTGCTCATTCTTCCCCGCTGACTCAAACCAGTCAGGTCCCGGCACTCGTACCGTCGGGCCCGGTGTGCTGTTCAATGCTTTTGTTGAGCGGCCGGGGCAGGCGGCCGCGTCGGCCGTATTGCTTCCGCCGGCCCGATTCCCTGCCCTTCCAGAATGCTGTAAAACTTGTCAGCGCCCAGGGCCTTGAAGATCTCCACTTTCCCTGACGGCCAGCGAATCTCGAGACTCTCGATAGTGGTGGCGCTCCCCAGTCCGAAATGCGCGCGCGTGTCGCTCTGAGACAGGTAACTTCCTCCACTGTGGATTTCCTCAGTCTGGGTCATTCCGCCGGCCACCAGCTTGAGTCGTGCGCCGATCGCCATGCGGTTGCTCTTTTGTCCCGCCAGTTCAAAGCTCACCCAATGACGCCCTGGAATTCCGTGGTTCCGAATCAGCATCGGTTTGCCTACCAGGTCTTCCACCACAACGTCCATATTTCCGTCATTAAACAAGTCGCCCACGGCCAGTCCACGGGACACGCGCCGTTCCAAAATTGCCGGACCTGCCTGTTCGCTGGCGTCGCAAAACGTGCCGTCTCCTTGATTGAGTTGCACCAACTTCGGCTCACGGTATTTCGCAGCGGACGGAAGCTGATCTGCCTGGGGATAAACGTGACCCGTCGCCGTCACCAGGTCCAACCACCCATCATTGTCCAGGTCAACAAATTCGATGCCCCACTTTACCAGCGGCAAAGAAGGCAAACCGACTCCCGCCGCGTAAGAGACGTCCTGAAAATCCCAATTGCCTCCATTGCGGTACAACGGCGTGTTATCCAGAGCGAAGTTCGTCACCACCAGCGACGGCCGTCCCGTGTGCAGATAATCGCCGACCGCGACTCCCATGCCGGCCTGTTCGTGGCCATCCTCGCCGAGCGCCGTGCCGGACTCCATGCCAATCTCGGTGAATTTCCCGTTTCCTTCGTTCCGGTACAGATAGCCGGCAGTGGAATCGTTCGCCACATAGATATCCGGCCGGCCGGTGTTGTTGAAATCCGCCCACAGGACCCCGAGCCCGTAATAACCGTTGGGATCATCCACACCAGCTTTCTTGGAAACATCGCTGAAGGTTCCATCACCTTGATTGTGAAACAGCGAATCACCCGAACCCTTCAGGCCGCGTGGACCGCATTGCACGCTGATTCCCATGAACCGGCAGGTCATGGCGCTGCCAAACGCCGGAAGGTGCTGAATGTCGAGATCGACGTAGTTGGTGACCATCAGGTCGAGAAATCCGTCACCGTCGTAGTCGCCGAAGGCTGCGCCCGTCGACCAGCGACCGTCCGCCACGCCGGCCTGCTTCGTCACATCGCTGAAGGTGCCATCGCCGTTGTTTCGATATAGCACATTGCCGCCGTAACACGTGACGTAAATATCCGGCCAGCCGTCGTTGTTGTAGTCGCCGACCGCTCCTCCCATCGCATAACAGGGCTTGCCGATGCCCGCTTTCTCGGTTACGTCGGTAAAGGTTCCGTCGTGATTGTTGTGATAAAGGGCGCCTCGCGCCTTTTTGCCCCGCAACGCATCCTCGACGGTCGGCGCATTGGTAAAGTAAATATCCAGCCATCCGTCGCGGTCGTAGTCCAGCAGCAACACGCCTCCGGCCATGGATTCGAGGATGGAGCGCGCTTCCGGGGAAAAGTCGTGCTCGAAGCGGATCCCCGCATGATCCGTCATGTCCTCAAGTTGTGGGATGGTCCGCCCTTTGCATTTGATGGTTTTCGCCGTAGCGGGAGGTGGGGGTCCCTGGCTCATTCCTTGGCTCAGAAGATGCTGTGCGATCAATACTGTGATAACAGTAAGAGAAATCCGATCAAGCATGCGACAGGGCAACCACAGCTTCAAATGACGCCGGTTCATATGACGGGTGTTCCCAAAGGACTCTATTTTCCGACCCTATTCCGGCCAGACATGCTCGCGCCGGATCACCAACGGTGCTTCCACCCTCGGCGCGCCCGTCCCGGGCTGGCCGCCTCCCACGCTGACTCGATAATCTCCCACGGCGGTGAGTCGCACTCCTGCTTCATTCACCATGCTCAAATCCCGCTGACTGAGGCTCAATTGCACGCGGCGCATTTCACCTTTGGCAACGTGGATCCGAGCAAATCCCACCAGGGCACGGCCAGGTGCGCCTCTCAATCCTGGATAGGTCAGATAAATCTGGACTACCTCGTCTCCGTCTCGACTGCTGGTGTTGGACACATCTACTTCCACACCGAGAGGTTCTCCTTCCTGCAGCTCCGCGGTTGAAAGTTTCAAATTGCTGTATTGAAAACGAGAATAGCTGAGGCCATAGCCGAAAGGGTAAAGGGCCTGCCCTTTAAAATATCGGTACGTCCGATTCTCCACTGAATAATCGTCGAAGCTGGGTAGTTGCTCCACTCCCTTATAAAAAGTCACCGGAAGGCGGCCGGCCGGGTTGTTCACTCCCGCCAACGTCTGCGCGATCGCAGATCCTCCTTCCTCGCCGGAGTACCAACTCTCCAAGATCGCATCTGCGTTGTCGTTCGCCCAGTTTACAGACAACGCGCTGCCGTTCATGAGCACAACCACAAGCGGCTTGCCGGTCGCCTTGAGTGCTTTCAAAAGATCTTCTTCTTCCTTGGGCAGATCGAGAGTGGTTCGATCACCTCCGCTAAAACCGGGCACCTTCACGCGCAGCTCCTCCCCTTCCAGTTGAGAGGTAATGCCAACCACGGCAATGATCACGTCCGCCTGCGCCGCCCGTTGAAGCGCTGCTGTGAGCGGATTGGGAATCAAAGAAAGCCAGGACAACTCGGAACCGCCATCATCCTGAATCACGGACTCCAGCCGCAGGGCCACCCTCTGCCCTTTCTGCAGCTCGACAACCGGTTCCGCAACCGTGCCTTCGGGAGCAAGATCATCAATCACCAGCTTTCCGTCCAGCCAGAGGCGGTTGGCGGCACCGCTGGTGAACATGCGATACCTGCCGGATTGCGCCGGTGTCAGAAATCCCGTCCACCGCACCGAGAAATCCGTAAGCCCAGGGGGCTGCGTCAAAGAGTCTTGATCGTGGGGCAGCGGCTGCAGATTGATATAGGCATCCCGTCGAACCACCAGAGGCGGACCGTTGAAATCTTTATTTGGGAAATATTCTCCCGTGAGTCCCGGCTGCCCGTCTTCGGTGGAATATGCCGTCGGCTGGATAATGGAGTCCTGCCTCAGAAAGTTTGTGCCCTCCACGTAGGTGACCTGCGTCGAGTCGAACTGCTTTTGCATGCCTTCCAGGACGGTCGTCGTTCTGGACGGTGTGCCGCTGTAGTTCCCTGCCAGTACGCGAGCGGACTCGGCCAGCGGTCCGACCACCACGATGCGCCTGAGATTCGGGCGAAGCGGCAGCACGCCGTTGTTCTTGAGCAGGACCATGGATTCCTGCGCTACCTTCAAGGCAAGTTCCCGGTTCCCCTGGCTCGCAATCTCCGAATCGGACACCTGGGCGTATTTCACCATTTCGGGAGGATCGAACATGCCCAGCCGAAAACGAGCTCGCAACAAGCGCTTGACGGCGGTGTCGATCTGAGCCTCGGTCAACAGTCCGGCGGCGACGGCATCGATGTATTTCTTGTAGTCGGAGTTGTCCGTCGCCTTCGAGTAGGAATCGATACACTCATTGTCGGTACCCCGCTCTAACGACAGGGCGGCGGTTTCGGCAATGGTCTTCGTGAAGTGATGCTCGCTGAAGATCTCGTCGACGGAGTCGCAGTCCCCCACGACATAACCGTCAAATTTCCACACGCCTCGCAGGCTATGTTCGAGCAAAAAGCTGTTCGCGCACGCAGGCTCGCCGTTGACGCGGTTGTAAGCACACATGATGCTGCCCGCCTTGCCTTCCACAACGGCAGCCCGGAATGCCGGCAGATAGGTATCTTCCAGATCGTGACTGGATACTTCCACGTTTCGGGTGTGCCGGGATGGTTCCGGACCGCTATGAACCGCAAAGTGCTTGGGGGTGGCAATGACGCGCAGATACTTTGGGTCATCGCCCTGCATGCCGGTCACAAACGCGACCGCCATCCGCGCCGTCAGGAATGGATCTTCACCGTACGTTTCCTGCCCGCGCCCCCAACGCGGATCGCGGAAGATGTTTATGTTGGGCGCCCAGAAATCGAGCCCCTCCAGTATGTCGCGGCGGCCGGCACGCACGGCCGTGTTATGTTTTGCCCTACCCTCAGTGCCAATGGCAGCTGCCATTTCGTGCGTCAGCGCAGTGTCAAAAGTGGCCGCAATCCCAATGGGCTCGGGAAAAACCGTGGCCAACCCCGCTCCGGCAATGCCGTGCAGAGCTTCGCTTCTCCAGTCATACTCGGGGACCTGCAGTCGCGGAATCGCCCGCGACTGGTTCACCAATTGCGAAGCCTTCTCTTCCAACGTCATTCTGGACAGCAGATCCTGCACTCTTAGATCAATGGGCTGTGAGGCATTGAGGTAGAGTGGGGAATCGGTGCCTGCAGACGCTTGCCCGGCAGACTGGGTGCTTAGAAACAGAACAATGAGTGCAAGGAGAGCCTTGACGCCAACCGCTGATCGGTATAGCATCCGCACATTCTAAGCGATTAGATATCGGCCCACCAAGCAAAATGCCTTCCTCCGACACCAGCAGCGACGAACAAATACTTCAACGGTTTGGATACCGTCAGGAACTGAGCCGGTCCCTGGGATACTTTTCCAGTTTCGCCCTCAGCTTCTCCGTCATCTGCATGACTTCGGGGTTGTTTGCGGACTACGGAGACGGGCTGCGCGCCGGGGGGCCGGCGTTTATCTGGAGCTGGCTGATCGTGGGCGCCGGACAATTTCTCGTGGCCATGGTTTTCGCTCAGCTGGCTCGTCAGATCCCGCTTTCCGGCTACGCCTATCAGTGGACCCGCTCGTTGGCTGGCGACCGCATGGCCTTCTGGGCGGGGTGGATCATGATCGTGCAGTTCATCACGGGGATGTCGGGTGTCGCTTACGCGCTCGCCAGCTACCTCGTTCCTTTCTTCGGGCTGCCTAATTCCAACCGCAACGTCGTCATCGCTACCATGGCAACCCTGGTCGCCGCGGCATTGATCAATCACTACGGTATCCGGCTCGCCAGCCTGGTCAATGACGTGTCGGTCATTGCCGAAATCCTGGGCACTGTGCTGATCGGCTTTTTGCTGCTGGGCGTGGCCCTGATCCGGAACACGCACCCGATCTCGTTCTTGTTTACCTATCCCCACCAAACAAGTGTTGCCGCCTATCTGATCGCCTTCCTGACGGCGTCGCTGATGAGTGTTTGGACGTTAGGCGGCTTTGAGGCGGCCGCCAACGTCGCCGAGGAAACACACCTTCCGGAAAAGCGAATTCCTACGGCGATCGTGCTCTCTGAAGTTCTTGCAGTTGTGTTCGGACTGCTCGTCCTCATTGGTTTCACCCTGGCCGTTCCATCGGTCGACGTGGCCAGCCATGACGCGACTCCATTGCTCTATATCATCGGAAGCTATTTCCCCAAGTATGTCGTTGTGGGCGCACTGCTGCTGGTATCCATCGCCATCTTTGCGTGCGTCTTGGCCAATCTGACAACCATCACCCGTCTGATTTGGGCCATGGCACGCGACGGGAAAGTGCCAGCCTCTCGTTTCCTTTCGAAGGTGAGCGCGCACAAGGTACCGGTAAATGCCATCTGGGTCGTCATTCCCATAACCGCCGTCTTCACCTTCTGGGCTCAGGTCGAAGTGGTGATCATCGCGATATGTACTTTCGCGATGTATGTTACCTATGGTTTGGTCGTAGCAGCCTGTCTGTGGGGGAATCGGCCGGCGCAGTCCGTCGTCGCTGGGGAGCCTCCCAAACGGGTCTCTCGTCCCTTGTGCATCGCGGCGCTTGCCTGGATTGCCGCTATTCTGGTTCTCCTGCTCTACATGACTGCCGTCTCTATGTCTCACCACGCGCTAGTCCTGACCCTCCGATTCTTGGCCATTACTGGCGGGTGCGCGCTGGCTTATTTTGTGGCTCGCCGCCTTGCTCCAAGGGCGAAGCTCAGCCCGGATCCGGCCGAGTAAGTAGGCGAAGCGACGGTGCAGGGCAAGCAGCGACCCTCACGGTTCAGGATCGGCTTTGGAGGAAAGCGCGTCTTGCACCGGTTCGGCGTCGCATTCTGCCGCGATAACCGTGATCGGGTCGTCGGGCGGCTTTTCCGGCAGGGGTCCGAAAATCAACTGGCCGCCTCGCTGTTCGAACTGGACAGCCTGGCCGCTGGCCAGGAAGCGCGCGGATTTGACTCTGCATCGGACCCCACCCACGGTCATGGTGTTTCCCGGCCAGAAATAGATGACGGTGTAAAGCGTATTTCCCCGGCGCGTGTACACGCCGATGTTACCGTGAGGGAAACGGCATCTCTGGGTGCCGTAGACGGCCTCCCCGTTTCTGCGAAGCCATGCGCCGATCGCCTGAAGGCGTGAGAGAGCGGGCTCCGCTACCGAACCATCGGCGCGGGGTCCAATATCGAGCAGATAGTTCCCGCCGTCGCGTGCACACTCGACCAGGTTCTGCAAGAGCTGCTGGGCCGACTTCCAGTTGTTATCACCAGCGAGATACGCCCAGCTGTCGTTGATCGTCATGCAGGATTCCCAGTCATTCTTGCCCGCCGCGGTGGACTGCTCCGGTGTGGAAAAATCTCCCGGCAACAGATTGCGATTATTCACCACGATGTCGGGTTGAAGGCTGAACACCATCTCGTTCATTTCCGCAGATCGCCAGCCCTGCGCATCGAGAGGAACTGGCATGTCGTACCACAAAATGTCGATCTTGCCGTAGTTGGTCATCAGTTCCCGAAGTTGGCCGTGGGTGTAGGCCACGAAGCGCTTCCGTGCAGCGGGGTCCGTTTTTGCCCGCCTCCAGTCGGGATGGTGCCAATCCATGAGCGAGTAGTAGAAACCGACACGCATGTGTTCCGCCCGGGCTGCATCCACATACTCCTGCACCAAATCGCGACCAGGACCCAGTTGCGGGGCGCAGTAGGAGGTCAGCCTGGAGTTGAACAGGCAAAACCCTTCGTGATGCTTGGTGGTCATCACCATATAGCGCATCCCGGATTCGCGGGCCCACCGCGCCCAGGTGCGGGCCACGTCACGGGGCGGTTGAAATTGCCGCCCCAACTGCTCGTATACCTCGAGCGGGATATCCTCATCTCCCATCGCCCAGGCTTCGCGGCCCAGAATGCTGTAGAGGCCCCAATGAATGAACATCCCGAACTTGGCCTCGCGCCACCACTGGATGCGGCGCTCATGATCCGGAGACGGGACACCGGTCGCGAGGGTCCAGTTGGTCAACGGCTGCGCGCCCGCCAGCGACGCGCCACCTGCGGCAGCGAGAAGCGTTTTCAAATAGTGTCGCCTGGATGCGATCATAAGATGGCTGTCCCTTGTCCGATCGCGAGTGTAAGACCTGCAAATGCCCAGCCGCTGGTTGACCCTAGGGCAGCGGCAGCGCCGCGTCTCTCTCGCTATTGTGTTTTTCGCTGCGTAGGGTCTGGGAAATCGCAAGCTGTCGATTTGCATCGGACTCGCGCCCCAGCCCCTTGTAGGCCCTCGCTAACGCGTCATGAGCATCGAGATTCTCCGGGTCGAGTGCCAGCCCGCGTTCCAGGAATCCGGACGCCAGCGCGGGATCATTCTTCTTGAGGGCGATCTCACCCAGCAAAACGTAGGCGCCCGGGGACGCCTCATTCAGCCAGATGGCTTTCTTCAACGCCTTTTCCGCGGCATCGTAGTTTTCCAACCGAACGTAGGCGTCCCCCAGCCTCCAATAAACCAGCCACAAGGTGGGATTGACGGCCGACTCTTTCTGAAATTCGGTGACCGCGTCCTGGAGGTTTTTCCGGTAGAGGTCGATCTCTCCGAGCAGAAAGTGGGCCATGGCAAGGCGCGCGTCCAACCCCAACGCGATTTCAATCTGCGGTACGGCGCTGTCCACCATCTGCTCGCGCACCAGCAACTTTCCGAGCATCAGATATGCCATAGCGCTGTCGGGTGGCACGTAAAACATTTGCGCCAGAACCTTGCGGGCACTATCCCATTGCTGCGTCCTGACATAGCAGATGCTCAGCAGATCTCGGGAATCGGGGGTTTTTTTCGGAAGGCGCGTCCCCAGCTTTTCGAGAAGCGGCAAAGCCTCGCGGTAGTTTCCCGCAGAAAAGAAACTGAGCGCCAGCAGTTGGGTAGACTCCAGATCGTCGGCCTTTTGCTGCACCGCGTTCTTGAGGTGGGCCTCAGCCTGGGAATACCGCCGCAACTGAAAGTATGCCCGGCCCAATTGTCCTTCAAGGCCCGGCGCTTTGGGATTCTTCGCCGCAATTTCCGTCAGCAGCGACAGGGCTTCATCAGACTTGCCTGCGTTCAGGAGTGTTTCCGCCTGCTCGGTTGGGGATTTCGGATCCGGCGAAGGTGCCGATTGCTGGGCGAATCCAAGACCGGAAACCGCGAACAAAACGAAGAGAACGGAGCGCAAAAAACGCCAGCGGGGAGAGGCGGAACGCCTGCGCCACGCAGAAAAAAACCAGGATTCTGGCTCTTCAAACACCGTCTCATTCTCGCGCTTTCACGTTCCAGGAACAAGCCCAGGCGGAACCTGACCGAACGTTTCATGAACTAGTTCATAGCGCGGCCGCGCACATTTCGCCCTTCAAGCGATTCTCGGGCATCATAGCACAGATAACACAAGACTATCCGCTTCTGTCCGACGGATCTCACGCCGCCGCACCAAGCAACCTAGCCCTGTTGACGGCGCAGGGTTGTTTTCATACTATGAAACATTCATGAAGTGATTCATGGGGGCTAAGACTTAAAGCGAAAACTGGTGGCTTATGGCAGTGACTATTCGGGACGTCGCCAACTGCGCTGGCGTGGCGGTAGGAACGGTTTCCCGGGTTCTAAACAACCAACCCGACGTAAACCCCAAACTGCGCGAGCGAGTGCAACGCGCCCTGAAGGAATTGAATTACCGGCCCAACGCCCGGGCCCAGATCTTTGCCCGGAATTCCTCTCCGGTGGTGTCTTTCATCCTCAGCAACCGCGATTTTCTCCACCCGTTCCATTCCCGGGTTCTGCAGGGGGTGGAGGAATTCTGCGAGGAATCGGGATTTTTCGTGATCTACACCCGCTTCCGCTACTCGCCGACGGTGGGCGCAGACGATTTGCAGTTGCCCAACGTTCTGCTGAGCCACGGCATTGCCGACTGCGTGATTCTGGCCGGAGCTAACTTCGAGAATTTCACGCAGAGCCTCGACAAAAGGGGACTGCCCTATGTCCTGCTGGCCAACAATTTCGTCAGCGCCGAACCGGGCCCACCGTATGACCGCGTGCGCTTCGACGATTTTGCAGGCGCAGTCGAAGCAACGCGATACCTGCTGGCCCTGGGACACAAGGATATTTTTTTTATCGCCGATACTTCCCTCCCCTGGTACCACAGCCGCTACGAAGGCTATTGCAAGGCCATGAAAGAGGCCGGCATCAAGCCCTCGGCTCAAACGCTGGGGCTGTCCGACAACACATTTTTCAACGGCCTGAAGAGTATCGAGATGGCGTTGGAACAGAAAATTCCCATTACTGCAGTCCTGGCGGGTAACGATGACATTGCGCACGGCGTCTGGGAGGGACTCCTGAAAGCGGGTCTGGATGTGCCCCGAGATGTCAGCTTGATCGGATTCGACGATCAGCACGGTATGGGAAGACTTCAGTCGCTGACCAGCGTGCGGGTGGAGGCACCCGAAGTCGGGCGCCAATTGGCCAAAATGGCGATCGAGAAGATTAAGTCGAAAGCAGCACATACCCCGGAAGTCTTGCTGCCAACGACTCTGATCAAACGCGAAACCTGTCGTCCCTTGTTTCAGGCGGGCCAGAAAACACAGAAATAGTCCGCCGGGGCTTGGACGAAGATGAGAGCTAGATCTCCTGGCGTTTCGCTTCCTTAATCTCGGAATCGGGCGCCGGGCGGCTGCGTTGCACGCTGAAATCTTTCACGTCGGCCAACACAAACCCGGGAGCCTGTTGTCCTTCGGGGAACTTGATGTTGGAGAATGCCACCCCATCGACGTCTTCCAGGATGAAACAAGGGCGCTCCTCTTTGTCCTGGGTAAGAATCTTGAAATCTGTGATCTCGACTCGCTTCGCGTGCCGGATGTAAAAGGCGTGCGCGGGAGTGGTGCCAAACATCGTCGGTTCAGGATACTCTTTCTCTTTTTCAGGAAGTTGCAGGGCGGCGTCTTTCCGGGTCCCACCCCCCGGATGCTGGATCAGAATGTTGCTGATTTTCACGTCTTCGACTGGATGGCCGGGAACTCCTGCAATCATGGAACAGACTTGCGATGATCCGCTCGACGAGACAATGTTGGAAATATTCACCCGTCGGATGCACCCCACGGGCACCCCGGCGGGTCCCCGCATGCGAACTCCCAGTCGGAGAAAAAGGGGAGCCGCCACCGTTCCCCTCATGGTGATGTTTGAAATGCTGACGTCTTCGATCTGGGCCCCATCCACGCTGAGAATCGCCACTCCGAAGCAACCGTCGAAGACGCAGTTCGAGATGGTGATGTTCTTGAAGCCCCCGTTCGATTCGGTGCCAAACTTGATGCGCCCGTTGCGGTCGACGTCGGAAGTCGGCGGGAATCGCTTGAACGAGGCGTCAAGCACCGCTCCCTCCAGGTAACTCCCGCTCACCATGCAGTCACTGATGGTTACCATCTCGGTGTCACACGCATAACCCAGCGCGAACGAACTCTTCAGACAAATAGCGTCGTCCCATGGGGAATTGATCGTGCAGTTTGAAATGCGCACGTTGCGACAGCAATCCACGTCGATGCCATCGCGTTGGGTGTCGATTTTCAGATTGTCAACGGTGAGATTGGAGATACCTGTGGCCAGGATACCGAAATGTCCACCGTGCAGAATCGAAAAATCCCGCAGGAGAACATTGCGGCACTGCTTCAGAGCGATTGCTTTGTTGGCAACGCCCGCCGTTTCCGCAACCGGACCTGGACCTTCTCCCCGGCTCAGCCCCTTTCCCCAAATGAGCCCCGGCCCCTGAATGGAGATATCTTCCAGGTTCTCGCCCCACAGCAAACTGTTGTGCCAATGGTTGTGGCCAAAGTCCTGATAGGCCTCCCAGGGCCGGTTGGACTCAGCCAGATCATAGCCTTCCGCTTGGTTCTCCGCCGGCGGGTCCGCTGCCAATATTGTGGAACCACTGCCGAGTGCGAGTGCGACTTTGCTTTTCAGACGAATGGAATAGCACAAATAGGTTCCCGCCGGGAAAACTACCGTACCTCCCCCCGCGTTCGCCGCCGCCGCGATGGCGTGATTAATGGCCGGGCTATCGACTGATTTCCCGTCGCCCTTTGCTCCATATTCGCGCACGTCGAAGAAGGGCTGGGGCGGGACAGGTGCGGCGTTATCTGCCGAGCCAGCCCTCAGCTTCGATGCACCTGACAGACTTGCGACCGCAACTCCGGCCGCCTGCAGAAACCCTCGTCTTGTAGCGTCCTGACTCATCCCCATGCTCCTCGACTGGCCAACTAGGATTGAGAACGACCTATGTGTTCCTTGCTTTTCTCGTGCTTCCAAATCTCTTGGAACTCTCGCGACAACTCTTGGCGCCCGCCGCGAAGAGGCGCAAGCGGGACCATTCTTCTCCAGGAGGATCGCGATTGACAAGGTACCGTGCATTTGCCATAGTGTCAAAGCGGTTAGATATGTAGAAACAAGCCTGTTTTCTTCATTCCAGGCGAATCGTAGAAAGTTCATGGACGAAAGCGAAAACCTGATCCACTCCAAGCGTTTGCCTGATCGCGCCTCCGGCGCCCTGTTAACGCTCCCGCGCGCCGAAGCCAGATGGGAATGGATGAGCTTCTTTGTCCGGCGATTGCAACCCGGGGAGTCTTATTCTGCTGCTACCGAACATGAGGAGGCGGCCTTTGTACTGCTCGGCGGAACGTGCCGCGCCGACTGGGGAGCGGGGACGAAGACCATCGGGAACCGAAAGAGCGTTTTCGAAGGGTTGCCCTATACCCTATATCTTCCGGCAGGACACGAGGTCACGTTCACTGCGCAAACCTGCTGCGAAATCGCAGAGTGTCGTGTACCCTCGGAGGCCAGGCTTGAACCTCGCTTGATTTCTCCCGAAGGCGTGGTCAGCAGTCTACGGGGAGGAGGCAACGCCTCGCGGCAGATCGTCGACATCATCACTCCTTCCTTTCCCGCCGACAAGCTCATGGTGATCGAGGTCTACACTCCTGGCGGTAACTGGTCGAGCTATCCGCCACATAAACACGATGTTCACCGGCCACCCACCGAAGTAGATCTCGACGAAATCTATTACTATCGCATTCGCCAGCCCGAAGGATTCGCCCTTCAGCATCTTTATTCTTCCGAAAACCCTGCTGGCCGCACGCTCCGAGCGCACGACGGAGACACGGTCCTGGTGCGTAACGGCTTCCACCCGGTCGTTGCCGGACCCGGATACGATATTTATTATCTGAACTTCCTGGCAGGATCGGCGCGCGCCCTGGCAGTTACCGAGGATTCCCAGCACGTCTGGATTCGAGATACCTGGAAAGAGACCGATCCCCGCTTACCGCTCGTAAAGGGCTAAACCAGTAACCTGAGACCTGTGCGGTATCTTCCGCATTCGAATTGTGTATTGTCGTCTTCTCGGCGTCTTACGCTTTGGAAAGTGATTACGCTAAGGAGCGTGGCTTCATGACAACTCGCCTCACCACGGCCCAAGCCATCATTAAGTTCCTCAAGAATCAGTTCACTGAACGCGATGGCCGACAAAACCGGCTCTTTGAAGGATGCCTCGGAATCTTCGGCCATGGCAATGTTGCCGGCATCGGACAAGCCCTCGAGCAAGACCCGGGACTGCCCTACTACCTGTTCCGAAACGAGCAGGCCATGGTGCATACCGCCACCGCCTTCGCCAAAATGGCCAACCGCCTGCGCACACTTGCCTGCACGACCTCGATTGGTCCCGGCGCAACCAACATGATAACGGGCGCCGCGGTTGCCACCATCAATCGACTGCCTGTACTTCTGCTGCCGGGTGACATCTTTGCCCGTCGCAACGTGGCTCCGGTCCTGCAACAACTGGAATCCGCCGCAACCCAGGACGTCTCGGTCAACGATTGCTTCCGGCCCGTGGCACGTTACTGGGACCGCATCGAGCGCCCGGAGCAACTTCTGACAGCGCTGCCCGCCGCAATGCGCGTGTTGACTTCTCCGGCCGAGACCGGCGCCGTGGTTCTTTCACTGCCCCAGGATGTTCAGGCAGAAGCCTTCGACTATTCCGCCGCTTTCTTCGAAAAAAGAATCTGGCAAGTCCCGCGGCCGCGTTGCGACTCCCAACTCCTCGAAAAAGCCGCACAATGGATCCGTTCGGCGAAACAGCCATTGATCATTGCCGGTGGCGGTGTGATTTATTCCGAGGCGACCGAGGCGCTCTCCGCATTCGCTGGACAAACTGGCATCCCGGTCGGGGAAACGCAAGCCGGGAAAGGCTCACTGCCCTTCAACCACGCCCAATCACTCGGCGCCATCGGCGTCACTGGAACACCGGGCGCAAATATTCTGGCTCGCGAAGCCGACCTGATCATTGGTATCGGAACCCGCTACTCCGACTTCACCACCGCATCCCAGACCGCGTTCCAAAACCCGGCGGTTCGATTTATCAACATCAATGCCGGAGAGTTCGATGCCGGCAAGCAGTCTGCCATGCCCCTCGTAGGCGATGCCCAGATCGCGCTCCAAGAATTGGCTTGCGCCACACGGGGCACGACGGTCTCCACCTCATATGCGACTCGTATCGCAGAGTTTCGGGAAGCATGGGAAAACGAGGTCGACAGGCTTCACCATCTCAACCGGCCCCATCCGATCAGTCAGGGAGAAGTGATCGGAGTCGTGAACGAAGTCTCCGGACCACGCGACGTGCTGGTTTGCGCTGCGGGCAGCCTTCCCGGCGATCTGCATAAAATGTGGCGTACTCGCGATCCCAAGGGCTATCACCTCGAGTACGGCTACTCTTGCATGGGTTACGAGATCAGTGGAGGTCTCGGGGTAAAAATGGCTGCTCCCGATCGCGAAGTCTACGTGATGGTCGGCGACGGTTCCTATCTCATGATGGCCCAGGAAATCATCACTGCCCTGCAAGAGGGATACAAACTTACGATCGTGATCTTAGACAACCACGGATTTTCCAGCATTGGCGGACTCACTCGCGCGTGCGGAAATCAAGGGATGGGAACGGAATATCGCTATCGCAGTAACGGAAAACTTGAAGGGGATCTCATCCCGGTGGATTATCTCGCCAACGCGAAAAGTCTTGGAGCGGAAGCGGTTCGAGCCACCACTCGCGACGAATTCAAACAGGCTCTCCTCGCCGCCAGCAAGTCTCAGAAGACATCGGTCGTCGTCATCGAGACTGCTTATGACGAGCGTGTCCCGGGATACGAATCTTGGTGGGATGTACCCATCGCTGAGGTCTCGGAAATCGAATCCGTACGGACTGCTCGCTCCAAGTATGAGGAGGGAGTGAGAAAGGAGCGGCTATTCTGAGAGAGCCGGTGGGAATAATCGCACCCGATCTCACTTCGTGACGCTGGTGACTGCGCCTCTGGCCACATGCAAAGCCAGGCCGCACGATTCACGAATGCGCAACTCCGGCTGCAACTTCCGCACCACCGCTTTCTCAACACTCCCGCCGATCCTTCGAATCAGCAACTCCACGGCCTCGCTGCCCAGTTGCCGTTTCGGAAGCTCGACCGTGGTCAGCTTTGGATGAAACACTCCCAGCCACGGATAATCGTCGAAACTCACTAAACCGAAATCGTCGGGACACTTGAGTCCCATTTCTTCCGCTGCCTGTAACAGGCCGACCGTCATCAGGTGATTCGCAACATAAACTCCATCCGGCTGGTGCGACAGTAACGCGTGCCCCGCGCGAAACCCTGACTCGATCCGGTAATCCCCTTCAATCATCAGATCCCGCTCAAGGGGCAGCCCCTGCGACCGCAACGCGTCTCGAAACCCCTGCAACCGCGCAATCGCATTACTGATTTTCAGCGGACCGCTAATCAACCCGATGCGCCGGCAGCCCGCACGAGCCAGATGGGACACCGCATCATAAGCACCTTGATAATCATCCGAGACGACGGCATCCTTCGTGAGTTTCGGATAAGTCCGCATCACCAGCACAAAAGGAATGTTCACCTGCTTGATCATCTGACGAAGCGCTGGGCTGAAGTCGCCGACCGCCTTGGTCAGCAGAATCCCATCCACCCGCTTGGACAGTAATAACTCGATCTGAGTTTCTTCCTTTTCGAGCGTATCGTCGCTGTTGCAGAGCAACAGGTTGTACCCCTGCGCCTGTGCCGCATCTTCTGCGCCCCGGACTACCAGCGGGAAAAACGGGTTCGCGATGTCTGACACGATCATTCCGATCGTGTGTGTGCGCTGCTTAGCCAGGCTGCGCGCGACCAGGTTCGGTCGATAGTTCAACCTCTGGATGGCTTCTTGGACGCGCTCCCGCAGCTTCTTCCCCACATGGCTCTTATTGTTGATGACGGCGGATACCGTAAAAACCGACACCTTCGACTCGCGCGCGACATCGTAGATGCTTGCCGCCTTGCTCCCCCTCGATCGGTTATTTGATTTACCCGAAGCCATAAATCAGACTTGCACAATCTTGCGGGTCGGTTGTTAACCTTCCCGGTTCGTTCGGCCCTGCCCCTGATTCCCGCATCGGCCTGCGGATGACCACGTTTGAAATCCAGCCAGCTGCTGATTCAGGCGATGTCCGGATTGGGCACGACCACCTCCCGCACCAGCGCCTCCAGATCATGGCAGGCTGCGATGAATTGGCGAAGGGTCCGGCGCGTCGGCCCGAACGAATCGAACTCGTCGATCGTCAGACCTTCTTCACCCATCGCGCGGCGAAAGTCCGCGAATTTACTGGAAAGCCCGCCAACGATCTTCGAATCAACTGGTTCCCCGATGCGATTCCGCACCAGCACGTCACTGGCATTAAACCGAACCTGCCAGGAGTAGGGAGGGGAGATCACGACGTCCCCCCCGATCAACTCACTCCAGTGCATGTGATTGCGGAAAGCTGCCGACAGCAACCGAATGCGATACCCGCGGTCTCGGAATACCTGATAAGTCTTCTTGAAAACGGCGACGCCTGCCCATTCTGTATAGCCAGGATCGATTGCGATGTTGTTTTTCTCAATCAGCACCTTCAACCAATCGTCCACCCGGCCTACCATAATCGTACAAACCGGCCCCATGCTGGTGACATCCTTGCCCTCGCGCTCGCGGCGCGCTAATCCGCGCTCCACGGCCTCCGCAACCGCAACGCACTGCGGCAAGGTGAAGCACACGGTCGCGTTGATGCTGATTCCGCGATAGGTTGCTTCCTCCATCGCCGGAATCCCCGCCCGCGTGGCCGGAATCTTCACAATCATATTCGGAGCCAGTTCACTAAAACGTACCGCCTGCTCCACAATTGACTTGGAATCGCGGAAAAATCGTGGATCGGTCTGGATCGAAAGTCGTCCGTTTCTCCCGCCTTCTCGGTCGAAGATAGGCCTCAACAGGGCCGCTCCCTGAACCGAGATGTCCTGCACCAACTGCCATGCAATTTCGCCCTCCGTGGCCGCTGGCCGTTCCTGAATCTGCGCCTGGATTCTTTCCTTTAACCTTGGATCCTTCTTCAGCACCCCCAGTGCGATGACAGGATTGCAAGTCGCGCCCACTGCTCCATGCTCGATCGAATAGGCGAGTTCCCGAAGCGAAGCCGAGTCGTTCCAAAGACGCGTTGGCGTGGACTGGGTCATCTCATGCAGGGGACTCTTATAAGCGACCGGGCTAGCGAGATTCATGAGTTCCTCCCGAATGGATCCACACAATTCAAGATCCTGACTCGACGGCACGCGGCCTACCCTGCAAGTGGGACTCCTCGGCCGCGATTGCGATCTCCAATGCCCGCATGCCTTCTTCCCCCGTGACGCGCGCGGGACGGTCATGCAGCATGTTATGCACGAAATCCCGCACTTCGGCGAGATAGGCATCCGCAAAGCGGGTCAAGAAATGATCCGCGAGAACGCTGGATCCCCCTTGAGCGCTCAGGAACGTCACCGGGGTTTTCTCGACGCTGCCCACAAAAATTGAGCCTTTCGATCCCACAATTTCGGTACGCACGTCATAGGCATAGATCGCCTGCGCGTACGACTCGACGTTACCGATTGCGCCATGAGCAAATCGCAGATTTACCACGCTCGCGACCACATCGCCGTACTGCGCCAGTTCGGGCCGAATCGTAACCGTGGTGTAGGCTTGCACCTCAGCGACTTCATCCCGCATGAGCCAGCGGGCCAGGTCGAAATCGTGAATCGTGTTGGTGTAGAACAACATTCCGTTGATGTTGGATTGGTAGGCGGAGAGCGGAGGAACATCTCGGTCGCGTCCGAGAGATTTGAATAGCACGGGATCGCCGATCTCCCCCGCTTCGACTCTTTTCATCGCGGCCGCATACGCCGGATCGTAGTGACGCATGAAACCCACCTGCAAGCGGACACCCGCATCAGCCACGGCCTTCAAGGCCTTGTGAGCATCCCCGCGATTGGTGGCAAGAGGCTTCTCGCACAAGATGTCCTTGCCCGCCGCGGCGGCGCACTCGATCGCTCTCGCGTGAAATTTGTCAGGCGTCGCGATCAGGACCGCGTCAATTTCCTTGCACGCGAGCATCTCCTCCAGGCTGGAGAAAGACTTCTCAATTTCCAATTCTTCGGCAGTCTGGCGGGCGCGTTCCCGGGCCACATCCGCGATGGCGACCAGGCGCGCCTCTGGAACCAGGCGGCGAATGTTCTCCGCGTGGCGCTTCCCCATTTCCCCCACTCCCACTACACCGACTCCAAGTTTTGCCAAGGTGATAATCCCTTCAGTCTGACCCAGTTGTGCCAAGCCCTTGTTTGCCGCCGGCAGGGTTTGCCCCGGTTCGCCTGCACTCAGCGTGCCGGCACACCCGCCAGGTCCGCGATGACTCCCCGGAGATAACGAAGACTGGCGGCCACGCTGAGGGCTGGAGCAATTGTGGTCGCGCCAAATTTCACGTCTTGCTCAACCACCGACCAACCGGAGTAGTTATTCTTCTCCATCAGCCGGAACAGACCGGGAAAATCCACCGAACCCTGCCCGATGATGGTAAACACTTTCTCTTCGATCGCTTCTTCGAACGTGAGTTTCCTGCGGCGCGCTTCTTCGAGGACCTTTCGGTCAACATCCTTGATGTGAAGAAACCTCAGCACGCTGGCGAACTTCGCCGCTTCCGCCACCGTATCGCCACCGCCGTACTCACAGTGTCCAGTATCCAGGCACAATCCGATGCCAGTGTGGGACGTTACATCGAAGAAACGTTCGCATTCTTCCGGTGTTTCGACATAAGTGGCGATGTGGGGATGAAACACGAGATCAAGCCCGAACTCCTTGCAAACCTTTGCCGCTTCTTCCACAACCCGCGCGACATTCTTCCATTGGGCCGCGTTGAGCCCCGCGCTCCCATCACGAGGCACTCGCCCTGACAATTGGTTGCGCCCATCCGACTGCGCGTCGGCCAGAACCAGAAATGGCGCTTTCAGCGTAGCCAGCAAGTCGCCGACTTTTCGGATGTGCGCCACCGCGATTGCCGCCGAGGCGGGATCGCTGAGCACGACAGGAACGAACGATCCCAGCAGCGTCAACTTTCGGCGCTCCAACTGGGGCTTGAGCAGGACCGGATCCGTGGGGAAAAATCCGTATGGCCCCAACTCCGTTCCCGTGTATCCGGCGTCCACCATTTCGTCCAGCATCTTCTCGTAGGATTGATTCCAGGACGGACCCGGATAGTCCAGTACGCCCCAGCTGTCGGGCGCACATGCAAAATGAAAACGCGACAAGACGTCGTTCATGGTCAAACCTCAAAGGAAATTGGCGTTTGCTGTCCGTCCCGAGGAAGCTGTCGCAGGCGGCAGCCAAAAGTGTCAAATATGGCCTGCCTAACCGCTTAGCAGATTTGCCTCGCCGACGATCCGTCAGAATAATACTCCGCCTTCTGCGGTTTCGCCAACCGGCCTAAACGGCCTTCACTCCCTCCGCTCGTCCTTGGCTCGGGCTTGACGTTCGAAGACAGCCGTTTCGCGTCGCGAAAAACCAGCGACTGGAAAATGATCAATTGACGCGTCGTTTCTCCAGTGCGAAGATGCGACTCGCCTGAAAGTCGCGGATTGCTGGCGCAGGAGCGCAATCCAAATCGAGTCTGGAGGGATTTATGAATGGCAGGAGGCCGGTGACCATACCCGCGGCGGTGCTGGCGGCAATCTTATGTCCGGGACTCTTATCCGCTCAAGACCAACCGGTCAAGATTACGGTGAGCTGGGACAAGGTGGTCCGCGTTTCCCAGACGACGCCGACCCTCCAAGTCGTCGTCAATCCTCCGTTAATGCGCGGAACGCCCGTTCATGACAACGCGTTCCAAGCGCTGCGCGACCTTGGCGCCGACTATGTCCGCTACGTGCCCTGGCTTCCCTATCCGAAGCTGGGCGTGGCTGAACTGGAGCCCCCCAAAGATGGCAAGACCTCCTGGGATTTCACCGCCATCGATCCTGTGACCATCGACTTTCTAAACGCCACGAAGGGACACCCCGCCATTCTGAACTTCAGCACCATCCCCCAGTGGATGTATGTCTCCGACAAGCCGTGGAGCTATCCCGCGGATCCCGGCCAGGTAACGTGGGATTACGAGAAGGGCACGGAACTGCGCGATCCCACGATGAAGGAAGTTGCCGATTACTACTCCCGCCTGCTGGCCTGGTACACCCAGGGCGGATTCACCGACGAGTTTGGCAAGCGTCACGAGTCAGGCCACCACTATTCCATCTCGCACTGGGAAGTGCTGAATGAAGTCGACTTCGAACATCACTTCGACGCGGAAACCTACACCCGGCTGTACGACGAGGTCGTTACTGCCATGAAGAAAGTACAGCCCGATATGAAGTTCGTCGGGCTGGCGCTGGCATTGGAAACCAACCCGCACTATTTCGAGTATTTCCTCGATCACAAGAACCACAAGCCGGGAGTGCCACTGGACTTCATTTCCTATCATTTCTACGCATCCCCGGCCCCCGACGAGACTCCGGAAGTGGAGCAATTCGCATACTTCGATCAGGCCGAAGGATTCCTGAAGACGGTGCGCTATATCGAGGCGATCCGCAAGCGCTTGTCTCCAGAAACGAAAACCACGATCGATGAAGTTGGCGTCATTTCCGCAGACGACGGCTCCCAGGGTGAGCCAGGGCACGTGATGAAGCCGATTGAAAACTCATACTGGAACCTCGCGGGGGCGATGTATGCCTACCTTTTCGGACAGATGGCGGAGCTTGGAGTTGAGGTCGCGGGCGAGTCCCAACTCGTGGGTTTTCCCACGCAATATCCGAGTGTTTCGATGGTGGACTGGAATGATGGCAAGCCCAACGCGCGATTCTGGGTTCTGAAGCTTTTGCATGACAAACTCGAACCGGGCGACAAGATTGTTGAGATCACGGCGGACAGCCCCTACGTCTATGCTCTCGCCTTTTCGACGCACGATGGCAAACGGCGCGTGCTGCTCGTCAACAAGAGGAATCGAAAGTTTGAGGTTTCCGTGGCAGGCGCGGCAGCCGGGCAGATCGATTTCGTAGATCAGACCACGAGTTTTCAGCCACCGGCAACCACGAAATTGAGCGGCGACAGTGTCACGCTAGGGGGATATTCGGTGGCGGTTGTGACGTTGCCTTAAGGACGGCGAAATTCACTGCAGAAGCGGCGGGGCACTCAGGGACATGGCTGCAAACCATTCCTGAGGGTTTCTCCCTTGAGGCCGGATTCGGCGCTTCCATTCTTCCGAAAGACCGTCCACAACTCCCGGTTACGAACCTTCAGAATTCAAAGTGAGCGACTCTATCGGGAGATCAGATTCGCGACTCCCATCAACGCGCATCCCCGTAGACTCACCACTGTTACTCCCGACTATTTTGAAAAAACGTCTTTGCGCTCAGAGCAGTAAGTGAATTTGATTTTTGAACGTCTACGCCCGTTCTACGCCGCTCTTTTCGGCTGGTGCCTGGAGACATCTCGCGAGTTCGCGGAAACATTCGCGACATTGAGCTTCTGTGCCGCGTGGGACCTCGAGATCCTGTGCGGCACGGCAACCGCCGACCATATTCTTCGTAGGGATAGAGGCTGTGCCGGGTTGTAATATAGTGCTGCAAAGGGTATGGTTGAGGCCCACAAAGAGCCTGGGGTGACTGGCTTTGAAGCAGCGGGATCAAAACCTGAAACTGCTGATCGAAAGCGGCTTCTCCTTTATGCTTCGGGGGTGGCTCTGCCTCTGTGTTTTCGCCGTTGCTGAATCGAATGCAGGCAAATCCGCGCCCGCTCCGGATGGAACTGCCAAAACCATCTCCTTCAACGATACGATTCAGCCGATCTTGTCTGAAAACTGTTACGCATGCCATGGTCCGGATCCCGGAGGGCGTAAGGCCGGGCTCCGACTGGACCGCGCCGAGTTTGCCTTTGCAGCCCACCAGGACTCCCACCAGAAGTATGGGCCCGCGATTGTTCCCGGCAACCCCGAAAAAAGCCCGCTTGTCCATCGCATCGAAGCCCAGAATCCAAGAGATCGCATGCCCCCGCCTGAAGCCCATAAGACTTTGAAGCCAGAACAGATTGCACTGCTGCGCGAGTGGATCCGACAGAGCGCGCCGTACGAGGAGCTTTGGTCCTTCCTTCCCCCTAAGCACCCGGCTGTTCCCGCAGTGAAGAACAGCGGATGGGCGCGCAACCCGATCGACAACTTCGTACTGGCACGACTGGAAAAAGAAGGTCTGGCGGTTTCTCCCGAAGCGGACCGACGTGGCTTGATCCGGCGGGTAACGTTCGACCTGACGGGTCTGCCGCCGACGCCGGAAGAAGTGACTGCGTTCGTGGCTGATGTCTCACCCGACGCGTACGAAAAAGTGGTGGACCGGCTTCTGTCCAGTCCTCGCTATGGGGAGCATCGGGCGCATTACTGGCTGGACATCGCACGCTACGGCGATACGCATGGCCTCCACCTCGACAATTTCCGCAGCATCTGGCCCTACCGCGACTACGTCATTCGCGCATTCAACCAGGACAAGCCTTTCGATCAGTTTGTCCGGGAGCAGCTTGCCGGGGACATGCTTCCGCTCAAGACGCTCGATACTCTGACTGCGTCGGCGTACCTCCGCAGCGGCATCAGCAGCGGCGAAGGTGGCACTTTGATTGAAGAGTTGCGGGTCAACAACAAACGCGAACGGGCAGAGGCGTATGGCGCGGCGTTTCTGGGTTTGACAGTGGGCTGCGCTAACTGCCATGACCACAAGTTTGATCCCATCACGCAAAAAGATTTTTACCAGTTGACGGCGTTTTTCAATAATCTGACGGAAAATCCATCGAACGATGACCGCAACGACTGGCCGCCATTTCTGCGCCTTCCCCAACCTCAAAACCGCGAGGCGTACGAGCAGGCTCTGAGGAAGCGATCGCAACTGGAACTGCAGGTTGCGCTTCGCCGCCAACAGGCGAGCGAACTGATCGCCGCGTGGCTGGTACAGTCGGATCCGAAGGTAAAAGCAACGCCGGTAAGTCCACAGGATCTCGTGGTGAGATTGCGGTTCGACGAGCAAAGCGGATCGACCTTCCTGGATTCAGCGCAGCGCTCGGCGCCGAAAAAAATTTCGGCGACCGGAGCGCCCGTGATTTGGGGGGAGGGCACCTGGTTCTGGCCCTACATGCGGATGGAGATCAGCACCCGGCTGGAATTGCCAAGTACCGGCCAGGTGGATTCGAATCAGGCATTCAGTGTGGGTACATGGTTGCGCCCGCACCTCCGTTCACTGGAGTCCAAGGACGAGGACAAACCTGCGGGAGTCATATTGTCCGCCGCGGACGCCGAACAGAAACAGCGCGGCTGGCAACTGACGGTGAGTAAAGGCAAGCTGAGTTTCACACTGGCTCACGAGTTGCCGGACAACACGATTCAGGTGGAGACGAAAGAAAAGGTTCTGTCCGTTGGCCGCTGGAATTACGTACTGGCCACCTATGATGGCTCGGGAAAGGCCGCGGGTGTCACTCTTTACATCGATGGACATGCAAAGGAGCTGAGCATCGTCAAAGATGCTCTCCAGGGAAGCACTCGCTCCAGCGCGCCGCTCGAATTCGGCCGCGCGTATCCCGATGCTGATCCTCTGCGCCAGTCCGCCTTTCAGGATTTTCGTTTTTTTCAGCGCGCCCTCTCGCCCGAGGAGGCCGCGCGCCTGCCGATCGAGGACTATGTTTCGGAAATCGTACAAAAACCTAGATCGCGCTGGTCGGAGGATGAATTTCACACGGTAAGCCAGTTTTATTTTGCGCAGCGCGACGAAATGATGGCAAAGATCAATGCACAGATTGCTCCATTAAACCAAGAACTTGACCGGCTTTCAAAGGATGGCCCGCTTACCTTGGTCAGCGAAGAAGGGCCTGGGCTCCCCTACGCCGACGTGTTGGAACGAGGCGCCTTCGGTTCGCGAAAAGAACGAGTGCCCCCGGGCGTGCCACACTTTTTGCCCGCCCTACCTGCAAATGCGCCGCTGGACCGGCGCGGCCTGGCTGACTGGACCGTGAGTTCCTCGAATCCGCTGACGGCAAGAG
>Ga0209698_10000810_pt1 | contig 36131 bp, 38 predicted proteins | sample LitLauG_LLR_2012_FD_187203 | JGI IMG/M metagenome (GOLD analysis project Ga0209698, IMG submission 187203) | Freshwater sediment microbial communities from Pennsylvania, USA - Little Laurel Run_MetaG_LLR_2012 (SPAdes) (version 2) | ecosystem: Environmental > Aquatic > Freshwater > Creek >... | reverse complement strand
CATGAACCAAACCGCAATGCCACATGGCATGAACCAAACCGCAATGCCACATGGCATGAACCAAACCGCAATGCCACATGGCATGAACCAAACCGCAATACCTGCAAATTCTGCAGTTTCACAGCATGTGACTACGCCTAAAATGTTAGCGCCCTTACAGCAGGTAAAATCTGGGGTTGCTCCAAAAGATGTACAATGCAAGCAAGGCTTTAAACTGGTTATAAAGGCAGAAGATGGATCGCCTGCATGTGTAGACCCCAATCTTTCTCAAATACTATTTCAACGTGGATGGTCAGTCACATCATAATATCTCTGACGAAAAATAATTAAATGTCTACTAATTCATGTTATCATTGTTTTTTAGACGTGAATAGATTTTTACTTTCAAGTCTAATGTGAAGGAAACGGATTGTATTGATTCCGTGATGATGGCCGATTTGACTACGAGCAGGCTATAAAATTTAATTGCTCTCAAATTTCACAAGATATTTTACTAGATAACAGTTTTTACAAATAAAATGAAATCCATAAATTTTGCACTCCTTTCTGATGAATCAATTGTCAAAGATTTTGGAAAAAAAGGAACCTCAACTGATATTACGATTTATGATAGAAAAGAGTCTGACACGCTGCGCACATGGACTCTTCCTACCTCATTTCCCGATAAGATTCAACCGCTTTTTCAGGCAATAAGTATGGGTGAGTATGCCATACTACACATCTCAAAATTAGATAAATTTACAGGAGAGCAAATAATTGCACTTGATGTTTTAGGAAAGAAAAAAGGTATTTTATCTCATACATTTGACGTTGATAGAAACACATTGCTTTCTATGATAAAAGGCACCGTTGTGGAACAATACAAGATAGTCGAACCTGAAAACCTAAAAAAAGAAATTGATCATCTGGAACCTATTTCAAAAGATGGTAAAACCCAAATCATAATTGATCATTGTTTTGATGTAAAGGGTGTAGGTACAGTAATTCTAGGCAAGGTTGCGCAAGGTAAAGTAAAACAGTATGACACTCTCAAACTTTTTCCAAAAGGTGCAGATGTGATGGTGAAATCAATTCAAATGCATGATGATGCTGTTGGTGAAGCAGTTTCTCCTGCAAGAGTAGGTATCGCAGCAAAGGGTGTCACACCTGATGATATTCAAAGGGGAGATATTCTCTGTCTTCCAGATACTGTAAAAATGTCACAAGAAATAGAACTTGATTATATTCAAAATAAATTCTTCAAAGATGCTCTTGCTGAAAATCAGATGTTTCTTGTAAATGTGGGATTGCAGATCAGGCCTGCCAAAATCCTGTCTCTTAACCCGCTGAAGATGTCTCTTGGAAAACCAGTAGTGTATGAGAAAGATGACATATGTGTAATTCTAAAGCCAGAATCAACATCAATTCGTATAGTGGGTAGCGGAAAAATAATATCGTGAGTGTTATTGCATACTTTGCATTGGTATTGGAGTCGATCGTTCAGTACACAACAACGTAGTGGTTGATAAAATCAACTGGATCCGTCGTATTTTCTTGGAGATCAAGTCTCTTAGCTGTTCTATCGAATCAGATTCGATCTTTAAGATTATGTCATACTTGCCAGTAGTGCATTTTATTTCTTTAATCCCTATCAGATCTTTTATTTCCTCTAATATCAAGGTCTGACAACCACTCTCACAGTTTATCATCACATATGCTATCTCGCTTCTGTGATGTACGTTTGAAAGTTTTTGCATACAGTAAATACGTCATGACTGCATATTAGTGGAACTTGAAAAATTAGCTAAGTAAATGTTAATACCTATGCTGTTTCCATTCAAAATATTTTTGATTCTTTGCGGTATACTGTATACATTGGATAGTTCATTTTTAATCCTAGCATGCATTCTCTAGTTGTTCTAAATTCATAATGCTTGAATGAACTTACTATCTGGTATAGATCTCTGCCTATTATTAGTGAATTGGGTCTTGAGTCAGCATTTATTTCAGAACGGTGATTTACTGTTGGGCTAAAGATATCTTTGGTCAGTAATCTTGAAGATGAAACGCTTGGTATCCCGTAATCCATGCTAACTCTAAAATCAAAAGAAGGAAGGTGATACTGAGCCATCATTTGATTTATGGCCTCTCGTGATTCTATAATACATAGGCCACATTCCAAAACATCTACAAAACTTTTAATATTATTTCCATCCATAGTCGTGGGAAAATAATACAGCAAACCATCCTTCAGTTTTTTGATTAGACTTGCGTTATGGGCCTCTACAATCTTTGTCACTGCATTTAAGAATATATTGTAAAATTCAAACATTTTACCATTGTTAAAGTTTACAGAAGTGGAGTTTACGATATCTGCCATTCCAATGCAATAACTTGTGGCTGATCCTTCAACTGAAATTACATATTCTTGCTTGTTCTTCAAATTTGTAATCAGCTCCTTCTCATTTGTTCCGGATAATTCCCTGTATGACGTTCGACTCATCATAGGCTAAGTGTATTCTTTGTGATAGATATATACAATTTAGCTACACACACAAATTCTTAGCTATTGTGTAAAGTCAACATAATACATGTCTGATGTATGTTATATCCGTGGGAAAATTAATGACCGAATGCTGTGGGTGTGGCTGTAAAGCCTTGATTAAGTTTGTACCCCAGTACAAAGGTTTTAGGGGAATGTGTACTCACTGTTGTACCAACTGGCCAGAATCCTAGCGTAAAAAAGTTTAGATTCATATAGCAATTAAGATTATTGAAATGAATTCAGATTACCAGAGTTCTGCAAAAGAATTTTTGGAGATAGCAAGCGCACAAAGACTTGCTATTTTGTTGCGATTGTATGAGAATACGTCAAAGGTATCTGTTTTGGCAAAAGATCTTGGAGCCACAATACCTGAGGTGTACCGAAATTTTGAAAGATTAGCAAAGGCGGACCTGATAGTGAAAAATTCTGAGGGGGATTACAGCATAACAACATACGGAAAAATTATGTGTGGGCAAATTTCCTCTATTAGATTCTTATCTGTTAATAAAAAATATTTCAAAGACCATAATTTTGGAGATATTCCACAAAAGTTTCTGCATAGGATTGGGGCATTAGAAGAAGCCAAACAAATCAAAGGATTTGTCAAAGTTATGGAAAAATGGCAAGAGATTTACAAAAATGCAGATGAGCATATTTACAATATTTTATATGAAATTCCATATAGTGCAGACTTGATGGAACCTTTGACAAAGAAAATAGAAAATGGTGTGAAATTGCATTCTATATTGTCAGAGTCAGCTATAATACCAAAAGAAAGAAAGCAAATTATTGACAAACTAGGAATTAGAAAATTAATAGAAAATGGACTCTTGGAAAGAAAAATGAAAGATGACGTGTCTACTGTGATGATACTAAATGAAAAAGAGGGATGTGTTATGTTTCCAAGCAAAACTGGGGAGGTTGATCTTAGTGAGGGGTTTTATGGAAACGATCCACTGTTTCAAGAGTGGTGTGGAGATTATTTTGATTATTGCTGGAGTAGAGCAAAACCATTCCAAGAGAGTAAAATGAAAAGAGACTAGTAGATAGTATGAAGAAATATTCTTTACATTCTGGTGCCAATTTTATTGATATGTTACAACGTACGATTAATTTCGATAATCTGCCTTTAATGGATAATCTCGTATAAGATTTGACTCAACTCGATACTGTTGCTTTGACTTCATGGTCTGTTTTAACTGCAATTTGTATGGTTGTGATAGGTTTGGTTTACAGGAGATTTTCAAAAATAAAAAATAATGAATCACATACATCTTGAAAAGAAGGGTCTAAGAGGACTGGCAATTGCAGAGAGTTTCAAACAAGGTGAGAAAAGATCAAACCTTGCAGGAGTTGTAATGCGTCGTGATTTTATAATTGACGGATTTATTTTTGGTCATTGTATAATAGGCGGTGATGATGTAACTGATTCAATTCTCTCGATGTATTATAAACTTGGACGAGACGACATTAATTTCATCCTAGTATCCGGTCTGATAATTTCAATGTATAATATTGTAGATATTGTAAAAATAAAAAAAGAAACCGGGTTGCCGGTAATTGGGATAACTTATGAAGAGTCAAATGGTATCGAAGAAGCAATAAAACATCATTTTACGGATTCATATGAATCAAAACTTGAAAAATATCACAAACTTGGTGCTAGATCGCAAATAACACTTCAAACTGGGTATGACCTTTACATACGAACTGAGGGTTGTAGTTTAAAGGAGGCTCAAAAATTACTTGATACATTTACCCTGCAGGGTTCCATCCCAGAACCATTGAGAGTAACACAACTTTTAGCCAGGTCTATTTAGTGTCAAGTTATTTCCTTTCTTCTTTTGTGATCTTCCAATCTCCATGTGAAAATCTGGATGCTTCAAATTCTATTTGACCTATGACTCTATCACCTTTTTTTACCATGCCATACTCATTTTTGGCTAATTTTACCAAAAGTTTCCTTGTCTTGTATCCTCCTTCAATGACTTTGATCTTAAATCTCCTACTTGCCTTCATTGTTAACTCTCTTGCGGCTTTTGGTTCTGCAATCAATGAAAACATCTCAAATGAACCAAAATTTTTTGTTGTAATTTCATAATTATATAGTCTGGCCTCAAATCTCCAACCTGATTTTTTTGCCTCCTCGTTCATCCATTCTACAGCTTGAGATCCATACCCTTTCTCAACCCCAAAAGTTTCCGAGTCCATACCATTGATTTGGCAAGTAAGCAGAATATAACTCAAAACAGATTATCTAAATAATATTAATAGCATGATGAAATTAGAAATCATGTGAAGCGTACTGCTGCAGACATACGAAAGGCAATAGAATCAAACTGGAAAGAATATCTTTCGCGTTACGGAAATCTCTTTTCATCCAATCATGTTGACGGTTCAACCCCTCCATCGGTATTTGTCGGGGCATATGGGTATCCAAAAGTTTTGGTGGGTCCTATGCTACCTCCAATTCATGGAGATACTGCAATCCTTGATTCTCCAGAAAAATGGATCGGAAAAAATCTTGAAGATATTGTAAATTACAGGCTAAGTCTAGTACGCGGAATAAAACCAGTCAAGATAGATGATGTTGGACAAAGATACATTGAAAGTCTACAAGAAATGTCCATGTCAGACAAGTCAACTGAGGCACAGATGGAGCTTGTAAAAAATGCCTCCCCTGTTGTCTCGATTGATGGTGATAGTCCCATTTTTGGACCAATTGGAGAAATTAAATCTGCTACATTTTCAAATTCATCTTCTGATAAAAATATTCAAAAGTCGTTTTATGACAAAGATCTTCTGGCTCAAGATGCGGTTGTTGGTCTTTACAATAGGGGCATTGAGATTTCAAGAATTCAAAAGTGCTTTAGCATTGGAATGTTTGGGAAAAACCGTAAACTTGTTCCCACTCGCTGGAGTATTACTGCAACAGATGATATTGTCTCAAAATCTCTAGTAAAAAAAATAACCGAATATGATCTAATTGACACAACTCTAGTATTTTCATACAATCATCTAGGTAACTATTTTTGCGTCATAATATTTCCAAGCCGATGGATGTTTGAAATGCAAGAAGCATGGTATGACGAACGTGGAAATGTAGGATTTGGTTCTGATTTTGAGGATATGAGAGGAATGATGCACTATCCTGAGACTGCCGGGGCTCATTTTGCATCAAGACTTGCCGTATCAGAATATCTTGCCGAGTGCAAGTCTCAGGCAGGAGTGATGGTATTGCGTGAGATCAGGCCAGAATATGCAATCCCTGTTGGTGTTTGGCAAGTTAGGGAGGGAGTACGTATGGCGTTAAAACAAAAACCAATGATCGTTCCAAATTTTCTAGAGGGACTTGACATTGCTTGCAAGGGATTAAGCATAGGAAAAAATGAATGGCTTTCTCACAGTAGGTTGTATCAGGAAAAAAAACAAAAATCAATTTCAGATTTTTTCTAGTTGCCAGAGTTTTTATTTAACACAATCTGGACTTGGTATGTTGCAAAACAAAAGCGTCATTTTTGCACTGGCAATACTTGCATCACCAGTGTTATTTGCACTAGTAGTTTTTCCAAATTCCTTTAGTCTGGGTTGGAATCAAGGCAGAGGGGGATTTCTCTTTGCAATGGCTTTTATCGCAGCAGAGCTGATTGGTCTGAAATTAGAAATTCCAAAGAAAAGATTACTTGCAATCATACCTCTTGCAGCGGTAGTGATTGTTTACCTTGTTAGTTTAGAACTAGGGTTGAAAAATTACTTGATTTCTATTGCTCCTCAATTCCATGTACAGCTGGTATATTCATGGACTTGGATGTGGGACTTTATTGTAATTGCGGCATTTTTTATGGCAAGTATGACCATATTGTTTGGTAAGAGGTGGATAAGAATATCTCCTGCTGGACCAATATACGCTGCAGGGACTGCAATCATACTTTCACTTGATACATTTTTCCCATATGATTCACTAGGTCCGTTACAATACGTAGTACCTTATCTTGTAAAACTTGATGTTTTTCTTATTGGTGCATTTCATCTAGGCCATGCCACTTCACAAAGTAATGTCATGTTTCTAAATGGAGACCATGGCCCATTTGCATTACAAGTGTTCTGGCCATCTGCTGGCGTCCATAGTATCATAATCTATTCTCTTGTGATGATGGCATTTTTGTTAAAGATGAATATCCCCAGAAACAGAAAGATGGCGTACTTTGCCCTTGGAGTGGTGGGAACCATAACTGTAAACATAATCAGAATATTATCGTTATCTATTTTTGTCCTCAAAGTGTCGACAAATGTAAATGAATTTGAGTCATTTCATGGTATTGCAGGAGAGATAATGTTTTTACCATGGCTCTTTATCTTCTTGCTTATAGTTACATATGTTGAAACAAAGCGTATCAAAAAACTAGAGGTCGCAAAGCATGAATCGGATACAAGTAAATAGGGATTTACAAGATGGCATCTATAGTTTAGAAGACATATTTGTGAATCTAAAAACAGTTGAAATTCTTTTCAAGGTTTTCCAATCCCGGGAAGACCTAGAAGACGTGTTTGAAAAAACCTTGGTGATAATAGATGATAGCAGTCATTACATGCATGTAAAAAATGAGGACGCATCAATAGTGGTAGGACGAGATCATCTTAGAAATTCTGAAAAAAAAATTCTCTATCTAGATATAATTCATGAATTGGTGCATGTGAAACAACAAAGGCAGGGCCTTGATCTCTATGATTCCGCATATGCCTATGTTGACAGACCTACAGAGATAGAGGCATATGAAATTGCAGTCGAAGAAGCAAGAAGGCTTGGCATGAAAGACGATGAGATATTTGACTATCTACACGTGGAATGGATATCTCATGACGAGCACAGGCGGCTAGCATCCAGGGTTGGCGTAAAAATTTAAAAAAATCTTGTAATGTCTAACTGTCCGTGAATCTGTGAAAAATCTGAAACTCTGACTCCTAATCGTCTGATAGCAAGTCTCTGATCTTCAAGTGATTCTTTTAGCAATTGGATTGCAGCTTTTTTTAACTCGTCTAGGCTAGATGTTGGATTTCTAAGGGTCCTTGATTTTGTTCTACTTGACAAGTCAGATTGTACAAATTGAATGCCTACTGATTTGAAAAGTATGCCGTCTTTTACAATTGCCTCATGTAGATCGTCGCACAATTTTCCTAAATCGCTTACAATAAAATCAAAATCCTTGGAATCTTGCTTTAATGTGATTATTCTACTGTATTGAACAGGGTCATGTCTTGGAGATACTGGCTCATCATCTATCCCGCGTGCTGCATTGTAGATATATGTTCCAACTTTTCTTCCAAATAATCCATTTAGTGTAAAAACGTCCACACCGCGAAGTTGAGATATTGTCTCAAGCCCAATTTCAGCTAGTCTCTCTTCAGATTTCTTACCTATGCCAGGAATTGTTCTTATTGGCAGAGGATCCAAAAATGACTCTATCTTTTCTGGCTCTACAATCGTAAGACCATCTGGTTTTTTGTAGCCTGAGGCAATCTTGGAAACAAGTTTGTTAAAAGAGACTCCTATGGTACTTGATAGCTTTACCGTACTGCGTAATGAATTCTTAAGTTGTTGTGCTAGATGTGCCGCCCTTTTAAAATCACAATCGACCCGGTTTGTAACATCAAGATATGCCTCATCTCTTCCCACATATTCAAAAACATCTGCATGGTTTCTGATTATACTCATTGCGCTTTCTGAAACTTCCGTATAATAATCAAAATCTGTAGGCAAAAATACTGCTTCTGGGACCTCCTCTAACTTTTTTTTTGCAAACTTGATTGGCATTCCGGATTTTACTCCATATTTTCTGGCTAGGTAATTTGCCGTTGCAATTGCTCCGCTGTCTCCACCGCGGTCTGAATACACGCATACTGCAACAGGCTTTGTTTTCAAATGCGGTTTGCGAATTTCTTCACACTGGGCATAAAAATAATCAAAGTCAATATGGAATACGACTCTGCCTGTCACAATGGATTTATAATTTGAAATCCTTATTACGTTATTTGTTGTAAAGATGATATCTAGTACTCAAATAGGCACAATTTTCAACTTTCAGGAAGAGGGTGAATTTTTCGTTCCCATGTTTGCAATAATCTTTTTTCTGGAATGTTTGCTATGCTTCTAAATAATCCTAATTTTACATCCGAATAATTTAATTTTTTTTAAGTCAAATTCAATTTTAATGAGTGGAAATCCTTCATTAAACGACTCATAGTTGAAGGTTAAACCAGCAATTTTTAGCTGAATTTTTATTCTAGTTTTAAAAATTTCAGCAGGCCAGGGAACTCAGCTACCAACGTGGGCTAATTTTGGGCCCACTTTTTGTGTAAAACTAAGCAGTTACGATCCGTCTAAAAGGTGGATTATAATTTAGAAACATCTCTTTCTATTTTTTTGCCTTCTTTATCAATAAAGAAGTAGCTATCATGACCATTATTTTCAAAGTGTAATCTGAAACTCTCATCTAATTCTTCTAATGTATTTCCCCTAACTTGAAATTCGCATACGATGCAAATTCCTCTCATGTCGCTAGTCATATTGCTTTTTTTATCATTTCTTACTATTAAACAAGATCTAGGTTTTCAGTAATGATAGCAATCCTATTTCATTCCTCCAAGCAATTAGTCTACCCTTTTCATTTATCAAACCTGCATATCTTATTCGTGAATCTAACTCTAGGATTTTCTTGCATAATTCGTCTTTATCCATTTTGTTTGATGTTCTTTTCTTAGTTCTAAAGTTTCATGACACTAGCATCATTCTAGGCGGCAATGTCTGGGTAAAGTGTATGTCTGGACAAATAGAAAAAACACATTTTACAATATATTATGTCTATACTCATGTGTTGTAATCAAATATGACTATGGTCGCAGTCTTACAATTCTACTGATTATTTTTGCATGGTCAGCGCCAGGGCTAGTCGTTAGATATATGATATGTTTGTCACCAAGAGGCATAGTAATGCGTTTAATTTTTGCATATTCTGCCAGTACATATTTTCCTTTCCCAATCTTGTGAAACAATTTGCTTCGTGCCTTCCAAGCTGTCACTGCTAGCTTTAGGGATTGTCGACTTTCCAAAGGCGTCAGAAGATTTGTTGTGCCTTTTCTATGTCCACTACATTTTACGCTACCACTGATGTCACAAATTGTGACAAAACGAATTGCTGGACTCATCTTCATAACTTTTTCATACAGATCTTGATAGTTCATAGATCCTAAGAACCTTGATTAATAATAAAGATTCTTGTGTTAAAGTCTAAAATTTCAACCTTTTTCAGATCATGATTTTTCAATATCTCAAATAATTTTCTTTATATTTTCCATTTCGTGATCTTTGTCGAAGCTTGTAATTGCAACAGGGACACCACACCCCATCCCATTTCATAAATATGTTGCAAAGATTGCATCTTTTTTGCCCTTTACTGTATCTAGTACCCATAAAAGTATTGCAAGCTTTGTATCTAACACAAATTCCTCTACAAAGCATTATTACTTGCTCCATTTGGATTCGCTTCTATCATGGCATTCTGGCAATAATTCCTGCTTAGAACTTGTTCACATGCTGAAAATACAGTTCTTAATACCAAGATTATTCCATATTGTGCACATTATTGAAAAAGATTCTGTTTGAACTTTGGAAATCCAATCAATGTGAATAATTTTTTCCTCACTCCTCAATCTCTGAATATCTTTATCAGTACCTGAATACTTTCCACAATCATTAGTAAGAATTAAAAAAAAATACAGACATGTTAAGACCAGATTACTATCACAATACTATTTCAAAACCATTGCATCTACATCGGGGGGATTCGCCTACCAACATGGTAGTTATTTTGAACCATGAGAGTAGAAATAATTCCGATTTTTCATAATTATATCAACGTTACTTTCTGTAACTTAAAAGAAGTCGGTCAGACCACGAATAGAAGATCTGAGTCCCCTTTCAAGTATGATATGCAATATATGTGAAGGCAGATATTTTTGTGTATTTTCATTTTGAATAAACTACATCGGGAGGATTAACGTCTATAATCTGCTATTTCTGGATCCGTTTGTACTCAATTTCTCTTCATTTCAAATTTTTCCTTACATACACATATCGAACAGTAGCAAGCCATTATTTTGAAAATTTATCCATTATTCCCTTTTTGTTAGCATGAATCATATGAACTTCTAGACCTTCATTAGAGTAAAAAACGGTATTGCATTCATTATAAGTTGGCATGGATACAGTTAGAATATTTTTGATTTAATCGATTTGGTTGGAATGTAGCTGACTAAAAATGTACGTCCTGTAAGACTCGCTACAAAGCTCCTTCCCAAATTTTTATCTAAATTTAATTCTATAAAAAATGATTAAAGAGGTAATACTGATTAGTAGTACAGGAATCACAAATGGAAATTCTGGTACTGCTGAGCCCACTTTAGACATGTTGACATTAGGGTATGCTTTATTCCCGTTATGGTGTATTGTATTTCCGTTAGAATTAACATTGAAGGCAGTAGTTGCAGCAATTTTCGGAGTTTCAATCTGTGCAAATACGGTAAATGTCTCTCCTCCACGCCACAATATGTCTGCAGTTGTTAAGGTTGTTGAGAATGTATGGTCAGCTCCAAGTATTACCTTAGTGTAAAAAGCAACATTTCCAGCTGGATTTTCGATCGCAATTGTAACTTTAGCTCCAGATGCGTAACTAGATGATTTACCTGAAATTGTTATAGTATCACCATAATTGTAAAATGATCTGTCAGTAGAAACAGTAATGGTAGTATTAAGAGGAATAGTGAATGAACCCTGTGGGATGGTAACCTGAGCTGTTGCCCCAAAAGGTATAATGGTTCCAATAGTAGCAATCATAATTCCCAAGACTGTTGGCAAGACCAAGAAAATGTAATTTATGTTATGAGGGGCGTTTTCCGAAGTTTTCGTAAGCGTGAGTTACAGTATGCAATAGATAAACCGATCATTAATTTTTTGGAAAGGTGGGTGTCTCGGCTCACAGATAACATGGACCGAGGGTTTGTCTAGCCCCAGTGAGTTCGGATATGACGTTTTGTCCGGGAAAATGTAGGTAAGAGGAGCAATACTCTTACCGGAGTAGATACAAAACTCCTTTCCAAATTTTTATTTTTTTAATTTATCTAGGGTCTCTGCCCATACTGATTTTTCTTCTTTTCCTTGTGCCATTGCATTTTCATATAGTAAATGATAAATCCATTTTACAATCTCTGACCAAATGGCCTTTAGAGATTCTTCATCTGTAAAATAGACTGCTGTTTTTACTGCAACCATTGCGGTAATATTTCGAGTCATTTCAGTAGTTAGTGGCTTTTTTTGCCAATCTGCCAATACTTTCTCGCAGAACTCAAGAATGTCCTTTTTTTGAAGCGATAACCTATCTGGATCAAGTGATTTTTTCTTCGTATCCTTTGTCATGGATGTTATTAAAGTGGTTTAACTAATATTTAAAATTCAAATCAGGTCTCAATGAACAAAAAACTAACAGCATATCCTTTTTGAAAACATTAGAAAATCCACTAAATTTCCTTGAAGAAAAAATTTAACAAGTTCTATTCCTCTTCAGATTCTTCCTTATTCTTTTCCTCTTAGCCATAAGAACATGATAGAAAATCATTTTCAGATTTTATTGTACTAGAAATTCCGTAATGACTAGAATTATGACACAATATGATTTATTGGAAAGAATTTATCTTAATGTATGCAATTGAGAAAAAACCTGATTTGTAAATTACCAAGTTTTGTTTCTAATTTTGTCTTTAGGGTACCCATTGCATTGATGGTGTAAGAGTTTTGGTTGCATTTACTGTAAATGTGACACCAGATGGTACATGACAGGAAAGCTTAGTGTGTAGCTTGTTGAAATCCTAGTATTAGGAATTATTACAGAACTACAAGAAGAAAGCTAGGAAGAGTTTTGATTTTGATGAATTATTTTTAAGAAAGTTGTGTTATTACAAGACATGGGAAGGGTACATGCAGAAATCGGAATCCTGCCCATTGGAACAGGTTCTACTAGCCTTGGCAAGTACATAGCCAGAGGAGTAAAGTCTCTAAAGAATATTGACGGAATAAAATACCAAGTGACTGCAATGGGAACTATGCTGGAATCAGATGATATTGACAAAATTTTCCTAGCCTCAAAAGTTCTCTCAAGTACATTATTTGAGATGGGGGTGATGAGAGTCGAAACTATTTTGAAAATCGATGAAAGGCGTGACAAGATAAGAACACTGGAAGACAAATTAGCCTCGATTAAAGAAGAGTAAATCATAAGGAAGGGATCAGTTCTATGAGAATCAACATGGAAACTAATTGAAGTAGATCTCATTACACAAGATATTGTGATTTTTCTAACGCAATAAAATTTTACATCTTGAGTTTAAAATCATAATGTCAAAATCATCCCAATTCAAAATCATGATCAAACGGTTTTGTTATGGCATAACAGCATTCAGTTAATAATTCTGCATATCTTTTGACATCATATCTATCTGGATTCATATCTTCTGGAACAGAACGTTTTTTCTTCTTAGAGTAATCTGTAATAACATATCTTACTTTTTGTCCTGCTCTAGTATGCTCTCCCTGTTCTTTTAACTGCCAGAGAACATCAGACTGGATTGTATTTACCTTGTATTCATTGGCGTCTTTTGATGTTCTTGTGGTAAATGCAAGTTCATCAATAGGGGCTTTTCCCTGGTGAAGAAGATTACAATAATTTTGGTAAATCTCCTTGGCACGAGGCAAGAGATCCTGCACCTGCTTGATGTTATCAGCTGTAGCAAAAAGCTCTAGTATCTCCATCTGACATTTTTTAAAAAATGTTGGAGTATCATGTCGGCGTGTCTCAATTCCCCGTAGTTTCAATTTCCCGTTTTCAAAGGCACCAAAGTATCTGTTCGCAACTGGAATATCCTTGTCCTGCTTTGATTCCATAAAGACAAGCCACTTGTACACATCAAGAGACATTGCAAATCCTGTCATGATTTCTATCTCAGCTTTTACCTTTTCCATCTCTTCTCTTGCCGCACCTTTCTTGTAGAGCCAAAGCGAATCCACAATTCCATGCAAGACCTGAAAGTCATTTTTCTCTGCTATCTTTACTGCCTGCAAAAGCAAATGCCTTGCAAATGCGCAGACTGCAATATGTGCGTCTATTCTCCCAAATTTTGCATTGTTAAATCCCAGATAACCAAATGATGTCACCAAGATCCACTTTAGTGCATTTTTTCTTGATTTGTAGATCTTGTTATCAGGAAATTCTTTGAGCAGGCTGCTGTAGAGGCTTCGTTTTTTTAGCAAGATCTCAATGGACTGCGGGACTATGCCCTGTCTTTTGCAGATATGCCATCCAAGATCAGGTACCCTGTCTTCAGACTGTAGGCAGCATTTGCATAAGATAGTCTCGGCAGATATATTTTTCTTGAACATGATACTGCCAAAAAGCGATGCAAAGTCAAGCTCTGCCACATTTTCGTGTACCCCTACAATAGGCTCAAAGACCAGCCCTCCTCTGTCTGCCACCATTAACTCCCTTCGTGACTTGAAGACTTCGGCCATGACGGGTTTCCATGGAATCAATAATCCACGTCTTGTCGCATTATAGAACTGGAGTGAGCTCATGCACTTGCCAATTGATGCTCTTGCCATAGTCTGCATGGGAAGTCTGCATACACGAGAGATCTCGTACAATCCATGTATGTCATAATCATCTGTCCAGATAAAACACGAGCTCTTGTCAATATGGATTCGTCCCTGCAGCTTGATGCCAGTTGGCTTGTAGTAGATTCGTCCGTATGAAAAATATGACGTGCCTTTTGATCTTGGGCCCAAAAGCGGCATATCCTCTCGTCCTATTATCATCTTGTTCTGGACACCATTTTGCCGTGCCCTCTCAAGCAAGTATGGAAGATCAAACGAGTCTCCTTTTTTTGTAAATATGAAATCAGGGTCTAGATCCTGTATTGTTTTTACACATTCCAGTATGAGATCGGCCTCACTTTCTGATTCCAGAATAAAATCATTTATCATTATACAATCAATCCTGTCAGTGAACTTTGCAATCTTGTCTTGTTTTCTTGGAACTAGCTCCAGCTCCATTTTTGAAATCTCTGGTGTGATGTAATCTGCAAGATCTACGCTGTCATCTGTTGTCCATGTATTGCTTGATATGGAGAAATTTCCCAGTGGAAAAATGTCCTTGTCATAAAAATAACTCTGTACTGTAGGTATATCCACATTGTACAATCTGTATGTTCCATAGTTTTCAAGCGACTCGATCTCTCTTGCTAGATGAATAATTTTTTTCGAGTCTTGTAATTGTAATTGCAGTACCTGCGACTTGGATATGTCATCTACTTTTTCGTATCTTTCTACATACCGTATGCATTTTAGATAACTAGAAATTTTCTTGTTGCAGGATAACTTTTCCAACTTTTCCCTTTTCGAGCCCACATAGATTGAGGGTGTCCATCTCTCTTCGAATCTTGAAACCTTGTCCTCTGTCTTAATCCATGATACCATCCTGTCACCAACTGGATAAGAGTCAAACAGGTATCCCCTGATGTTCATTTCTTGGTCTTTTCAAGAAGAAATTCGATCAGCCTTTGCTGGGACAGCAAAAGCGACATTAAGATAGACTCGGTAGGCAATACCTCGCCCTTTCTGTTTATTGCTCCTGCATGCTTGTAGCACTGTCTGAGCATCTGCCTGAATATCTTCCTGTCCTCTGCCCTAAGACCGTCTGCAAAGCCATTCCAAGACTCTATCTCTCTTGCCAGAATGTCATCTTTTGGAGATATTGCCATATTCCAACTCTCTCAACATAGTCAGGAGCTGCTTGTACTGGTACAGCAGTATAGACATCATTATTGGATATATCCTAACAGGAACCTTTGACATCATGCATGCAGAGATGTAAAACTTGGCAGAAAGAAAGATCTTGTCAAGATGTTCTTTTTCGCTTTTGTCAAGAGAAGATCTGAATAATCTCCATTTTTCTTTTTCATATTCTATTGCAATCCTAAATGACGGAATTGTTCTGCCCATGGTATCATCTCCCAGATATTGTAAGCAAATCCTCTTCTTGCAGTGTTATCTTTTTGTTGCCAACTATAATTTCAAGCCTGTGCCATTCATCTGATATGGTGATAATCTCATCACATTCTTGTGAAATGATATAATCAAATGGAGATGCCCGATACATGGAAAATACCACAAGAACGTCTTTTAGTTTTGAAATTACACCAGCAATCTCTTTGACAATTGTTTTGGCTTCAAATAAATCAAGATAAGGATCATTTACAAACATCCCTAGAATGTCAGATATTACAACAACCTTTGTGTTGTACTGTTTTATCATAATGGCAAGTGTGTTGATAACAAGACTTGCAAGCTGGTGTATTGTAAACGCACGAGATGAAATTATCCTTGACAAGACATCATCCACCTTGAGACCATACTGTCTTGCAAATTCAATGCAGAGATATACGTCAGAGCGGTTGTTACCGTCAATCAATATAACATTTGAATCCAGTCCACCAAATCTTTTTGGCATCTGGGCCCTTACACACAATCTTTCAATTAGATGCTGTGATTTTTTTCCAGATATTCCAATTACCTGTCCTGGCCTTAAGAAAGGCAAGACAGAGTTAAGCTTTTCAATATCAAAGCAAAGCTTTGGAATTTGTGATGCAGATTGGAAGACAGATTCCTGTCTTGTTTGTTTTACAATCGGTATTCTCTGCAGGCTCTGTGATAATAAGGAGCCACATTCAGGACATGGTTCTATCAACTGTGTTGCATTGATGTCTTCTGTACTCTCTCTAAGTATAGTGTTACAGTTTGAACAATAATATTGTAGTCTGCTATCATTCAATATAGTACCGTATTTTACCGTACTACTAAAATGTTTGGGAGATCGCTTACTTTTTGAAATCAGATAGTGATTTTTGTTTCGTATCTGCCCATACAAGCTGCTCCAAGCCCATCTGCAGGCGTAACTTGTTGGCAGTAGCAGGGCCAAAACCCTCAAAGTGGTTATTTGCCATCATTATTCCAAGGGAGACTTGATTTGATACTTGTTTTAGTTTATCAGCCCATCTTTTTACTAGTCCAGACCTGTCCTTTTGCACCTTGCCAAACTCTTTTTCAGAAATTGAACGGTCTCCAATTAGTCTCAGATAGGCAAGGTCGCTTGTAACTGGTGCTGGGTTATCGACACCTGATACTTCATTCCATGCAAGTGTCACTTTATGATCAGAGAGAAAACCATAGGCTTGGTCCGAGAACCATGAATCATGCCGTCCTTCTACAACATATCGATATGTATCTGGCAAGTGTCTGAACATTTTTGCAAGTTGTGGTTCAGATTCGGCAAAAGAAAGTGACGGAGGAATCTGTATTACAAGGGCAGACATTTTTTTGCCTAGTGGTTTTATGGAAGCAAGAAATTGATCAAGATATGGACCAGGCTTTAATCTTCCTTCATGGGTAATTTGTTTTGGAATCTTGGCGGTAAATTGAAAATTTTCAGGTGTGTCTCTATTCCATTTTTCTGCCATGGAAACCGAAGGAATTCTATAGAAGGTGGAATTGATCTCGGTAATCTCAAAAATCGAGGAATAAAATTTGAGATGCTGACTAGGGTCCATATTTTTTGGATAAAATGTATCCTTCCAGCCCTCGTAATTCCAGCCAGTACATCCAATCTTTAGATGCATGGCGATATTGACATGAAACTTGTATTTACTTTATTCATTACAGATCTAAATTGTATCATAATAACAAAAGTTATGATTTGAAGAGATGTGTGATTCCTTACATTTTTGTTTCTGTATATGTTACATAGCGTTGGCCATCCCCGTTTCCAACAAGGTTCTTCCTGCAACCGTTGATTTGAATGGGTTCTCCTATGCGGCTTCTTCTCTAATTGTGCTTTTACGCACGCATAAGCTGGTTGCCGCCTGAGGCCAGCGATGAAACCAAAGGAGGTGAGAGAAAGTCACTGAACAAATTCTTGGTCTCAAAAGATCCAAAAATCATCGCAATAAAGAATATGATGCTGTTGATAATCAAGGAAGAAAATGAACGATTTATTTTAATAGATCTCTGCAGACTATAAGTCATGGTTGATTACCTGAAACAAATTCTCATCCTTCCAGTATTCGCCGTTTTGATGTTTGTCGCAATGTCCCATGATGCAAACGCAGCTAGTACGATAACTGGTAAAGCAACTAGTTGCACGAGTACTATCGATTGCGTCTATGCCATCAACACTATCAAGGGAACTGGATGGGCTACTACAACTTCTGGTAAGATTTCTTTCCAATTACCAGGTGAATTAAATTCTACTAGTGGTCCATACACCTCAAGTGTTGTTTCTCTTACAGGATATTATCTATATCATATGGCAGGTTCCTTTACGGTAACTGATGCCAATACTGAAAAAATCGTGACAGGAACGACAAATAGCTTCATACAAATTACAGCACACTGTCAACGTGGTTGTACGTACACGACTACCATGATTAACGGAACAATTACATTCAATCCAACGAATAAAGATGGTACCAGTACCACCGTAACATGCAGCCAGTCATCAATCTCGTTTGGTGGCTCTACCACATGCACTGCCACTGTGAAAGACACTTCTTTTTCAACTAGTATTCCATCTGGTACCGTCGCTTTTACAACCTCGAGTACCCTGCTTGGAACCATCCATCCAAATTCCTGCACCCTGTCATCTGGTAGCTGTTCGGTAAAGTTTACAGCAAACCAGGAATATGCAGGAACTGCTACTATATCTGGTTCATACAAAGGAGACAGCCTACACTACATAAGCTCTGGAACCACGCCGGTGACCGTTACGGGCGGAAACTAGCGATTCGCCTATGAATTTAGCTTTACGTGAATAGACATAATCCTGCTCTAAACTCAAGGAATATTTCAGATGTAACTAAATTTGAAAATGTTCAAACCCTCAATTAGAAATACACCTCTTTGTTTGTGGGAAATGTAGTATAGATTTCTTGGAAGAATCTGACTTGCGTCGGCACAATGCTATAGAGCCTGCAAATATGGATTAAGATTTGTTACATTTCAAAGTTTAATGCCGTATTAAACTCTCTTAAACTCAATTAAATTCGCAACCGCTATCTTAGGTTTGAAAAATTATTCACTATTACCTTTTTGTGAGCGTGGATTGGGTGAACTTCAAGACCTTCATTAGAGTAAAAAATGGTATTGCATTCCTTGCAGGTTTGCATGGATACAGTTAGATTATTTTCGATTTATTGGATTTGATTGAAATGAAGCTAACTAGAGATTAGCCAGTTAGGAAATGTTAGAGGATTACAAGAAGAAATCTAGAAGCTAACTGAACCTAAGTAACCAAAGTGATGTTTAAAGCTTGTAGAACGTAAGTTAAAGACGGTACATCGAGTCCGAAATATTCAGGAATACTGATTTATTGAAAGCAATGAGACAGATTTAGGCAAGATTGGAAAGATTCTGACTCTTGATACTGGTGTTATATGATTAATTTCTAGTGGGATTGTGGAGACTAGATTCTAATCTTTAATGCTTGAATGTATTCCTCAAATCTCTGCAATTCTCTAAAAAACTGGATTCCTTTTTCAGTGACTGCAAAGATCTGATCTTGATTGCACTTTCTTGATTCTATCAAACCAAAACTAATCAATTTCTGACACTTTTCCACTGTGGTATAATGTGACAAGTTTGTTGCTCTTGCTATTTTTGAAATTATTGTGCCTTGGGTACCATACTCCATTGTTGTTTGCAGTATCTCGGAGATTATTCCCATCTCCGTTCGGTATTGCTGTTTTGACATGATGTGAGTTGATGGAATTATTAATAAAAAATTGTGGTACTTTGTTCACTAACAAAGGTAGTCGATAAAGATCGTTGACGGTAAGGGAAAAACTAATCACTATGACATAAAATTTCTCAAAGGTTATGGATTCTCAATCAAGGTCAAAGATTGTCTTGAAAAACTGTACTTGTACTAGTGAAGGACAGAGATGGAGTTGGAGCCTGTGTTTGCAACAAATATCTCCTTCTTGGCAGAGTCATATGCTATTCCTTCAGGAACAGGACCGACTGTGATGGTTGCAACAACGGTATTGGTGGCATCCGAGATTACCGAGACGGTGTCAAAGCCAAAGTTTGTAACAAATATCTCTTTAGTGGAAGAGTCATATGCTACACCAGAAGGCGCATAACCAACGTTATGGATGGTTTGAACCACCTTATTGGTAGTATCATTAATTACAGAGGTGTTGTTGGAGCCTTGGTCTGCAACGAACATCTCTTTCTTGGCAGAGTCGTATGCTATGCCATAAGGAGTGTTGCTGACAAGAATGGTTTTGACAACGGTATTGGTGGCATCTGAGATTACCGAGACGGAGTTGGAGAGGGCGTTTGTAACAAACATCTCCTTCTTGGCAGAGTCATATGCTACACCATTGGCAAATTTGCCAACTGGGATGGTTGCAACAACGGTATTGGTGGCATCTGAGATTACCGAGACGTTGTTGGAATTTTCGTTTGTAACAAACATCTCCTTCTTGGCAGAGTCATATGCCGCAGCATTAGGAGCAGTACCGACTGTGATGGTTTTAACAACCTTATTGGTAGTATCATTAATTACCGAGACGGAGTTGGAGCCTACATTTGTAACAAACATCTCCTTCTTGGCAGAGTCGTATGCAGCACCCATAGGAACGGTACCAGCTGTGATGTTTGCAACAACCTTATTGGTAGCGTCAGAGATTACCGAGACATCTTTGGTGGCTTGGTCTGTAACAAATATCTCCTTCTTGCCAGAGTCGTATGCTACACCGTGAGGATATGCACCAACGGGGATGGTTGCAACAACTGAGATTGCACTTGCAGAAGAAAATCCAGTTATTGCGATTATTGCAACTGCAAATATGGAAAGATAAACTAGATTTTTCATACACCATCTGTTATAATCTAGAGTATAAATGTATGATCTGCCAAATCTGGGAAATATTCAAGTTTGTTTCCCTTTAGAGCCAACTTGATTCTCTTCTTAATTTTTTTCCAAGAATTATTCCTGTTGAGTGATTGAGAGTTATGACGTCAAAGCTCTTCCAAAGTTTCAAATTTTTCCTTACAGTCACATATGGAACAATAGCAAGCCATTATCTCGAAAATTTATCCATTATTTCCTTTCTTGTGAGCGTGAATTAGGTTAACTTTAAGACCTTCATTTGAGTAGAACACAGTTTGCATTCCTTACAGGTTGGCATGGATATAGTTGGAATATTTTTGATTTAATGGATTTTATTGAAATGAAGCCAACTGTAGATTGGACAATTGTTAAACTATTTACACGAGACAAAATTTGCAATTTGTGATTTTTATGATTAACCAGATTTTATTGCTGAAATCCCGTTATCTACACACTTTTGCATACTTGTAAATGTCGTGTGAGCTATTTAATTTAAGAAGATATTGATAGATTAAATTCAATTTTAATCAAAGCCTATAAAGAAACCAATCGTACTATGCTTATTGAAAAATAGTAAAATCATAATAATATCAGTCTCCGTTACTGTTGCCGTTTTAGGACTTGTTGCATCTGTTTTACTAACAAATCCAACACATGTTGAGAATGTGATCACAAATACACCGCAAGGAAATCCGGTACAAGTTCCAATCTCCGATCTAAAAAAATTTAATTCTACTTATGATTTGCAACAGTTTCTCCTAGATTCACAAGCAAGATATTCACAGTACAACTTTCCAATACATGGAGGAGGTATGTCACAGCTAGAACCTCTCAATCTTGGAAAATCTGAAACAACAATGCCTGCACCTGCTGCTCCAACTACAAGTGTTAACGCTGTACCAGCAAGTGGTGGACAACAATACTCTACTACAAATGTGCAAGTTGCAGGAATTGACGAGCCAGACTTTCTCAAAAACGACAACAAGTATGCATATCTACTGTCACAAGACAAACTAACAATAATTGATGCATATCCTGGTGACACTGCAAAGATTATTTCCAAAGTTGGCCTTGATGTCAATGGTGATTCTCTTCAGAACCTGTTACTAAACAAGGACAGGCTGGTAATATTTTACAATGATAACAAGCAGAGCTATTCAATACCAAGGTATGATTACATTCCAAATCCTGTATATACACTTGTAACCCATGCAGTAATAATTGACGTATCTGACAAACAAAACCCAAAGATTCTCAAAAACTATGAAGTAACAGGATCCTATACAGGTGCAAGAATGATTGGAGACTATGTCTATTTTATCTCAACCTCTTATGTTGACTATATTCATCCAATGCCTCCTATTTTACAAAAATCTGAAGGCACTTCAATAACCCCGGACATATATTATTTTGAAAACCCGGAGATGAATTACAACTTTGATACGATAACTGCATTTAACATATTTTCTGATGAGATTGATTCCAAGACATTTATGATGGGCTCAACTGGTACGCTCTATGTCTCAGCTGATGCCATATATCTGACATACCAAAAGTACCAGCCATACTATAATGATGAATCATACAACAAAGATAGATTCTTCGCTGCCATAGTTCCTCTTTTGCCATCTGATATCCAGTCTCAAATCAACTCGACTGAATCAAGCAATATAGATCCTTTCCAAAAATGGACCAAGATATCAGACTTGCTACAAAACACCTACAATAAAATGCCAGAAAATGACAAGGATACATTATTTGAAAAGATCAAACAGGCTGCATCTGAATACGATATCAAAGCACAACAAGACTATAGAAGTACTGTTATCCAGAAATTTTCTATAAACAACGGAACCGTATCATATGTGGCACATGGTAAGGTTTCAGGATATCTTCTAAACCAATACTCCATGGATGAGTACAAAGACAAACTCCGAGTTGCGACAACTACTGAATATTTTACATCAAATGGTACTATTACTGCAAATAACGTCTATGTCTTGGATAGTTTGCTAAATGTTGTGGGAAGTTTGGAAAGAGTTGCCCCCGAGGAATCCATCCATTCTGCAAGATTTTTGGAAGACAAGCTGTATCTTGTGACATATCAAAGAATAGACCCGTTCTTTGTAATTGATCTGAGTACTGATATGCCAAAGGTCTTGGGGGCATTAAAGATTCCTGGATACTCTAGCTATCTTCATCCATATGATGATACTCATATCATGGGAATAGGAAAAGAGACAAAACAGAACCAGTACGGAGGATTGGAACCAATAGGAGTAAAAATTGCGCTCTTTGATGTATCTGACGTATCAAAGCCTGTCACAGTCGACACCTATCTGATTGGGGGGGAGGGAACCGATTCTGAAATTTTATCAGACCCAAAGGCTTTCTTGTTTGACAAGGAAAAAAATCTCTTGTCAATTCCTGTATCTACTCAATCCTATGGACAGCCAATTCCACTTGCATCTAATCAAATGCCTGACTCTGCAATTGGAAGACCTGTTGGGATAATGCCATATCCACCAATTATGCCCAGTGACTGGAAGGGCTTTTACATATTTGGAGTAGATCCCGTAAAGGGATTTAGCTTGAAAGGGATAATCGAACACTATAATGGTACAAGCTATGAATATGGTTACGGCAGCAGGTCATTTTACATTGATGATTCCTTGTATACCGTCACACCTGATTTTATGAAGATAAACGACTTGAACGACATCAAACATGAAATCAATTCAATAGATCTTGGCGGCGGCACTGGACAGATAATCAAATATATGAACTAGATCAATTATGAAAATTACTGGATTGTAAGCTCGATATGACTAATTATCACAACAGTTCCTCAAAGGGAAGTCCAAATTAGTGTTGATTCCTCTATTTTATCTATGAATTGACATTACAAAAACCGATTACAACAATTCGATTATGCAATTAATTTCTAATACTCCTCTCACATTTGGAGAAAAACAAGGCTTTCTTTTCACTCGATGTAGTGTATTCTTCTAGATAAAAGCTCTATGTGCATTTTTTATGATACGGAGCAAAAGCACCGCCAATTACGTTATTGTCATGATTTGGAGTTTTTGTCTATTGAATCATCTAAATATCCTTTCACTGTAAATTGAACGTGGATTATCCAATAATAGTAGAATCTGAAGGTGTCAAAATAATATCCGAGAAAATGGAAATTGACAAACTATACTATTGCCTGTATCAAGAAAAAATATTGTTGTTTTACAAAGAAAAAAACGAGATGCTAAATTGTTATGAAATAGCAGAAAAAGATGTAGTCGATGAAGTAAAACAATCACAATCTGATGATATTGAAAATATCCTGCAACGATATATAGAAAAAAAGAACCTTAACCATTAAATAAAACACAACAAGAGTTGTCGTATGTCAAGACCACCTAATATTGTATTTATTGGGAAAAAACCTATTTTGACATATCTTAACGCCACTCTTACACTCCTTGCAAATGAGCCTACTGTTACTATAAAGGCTCGAGGCAGAAGTATAATCACAGCAGTGGATGTATCTCAAATGATAGTTAAAAGAATGAATGCAATGGGATACACAGTAAGTGGTATAAGGATCTTCTCTGAGCGATTGGAATCAAAGGATGGAAAAGAAAGAAACGTCTCAACTATAGAGATAGATGTTTCGAAAAGTCAGAATGTTCAATAGGCAGCTAAAGCAGATTTTAATTATAATTGCAATTGGTTCTATTCTGGCATTTATTTCATATAATGCTCAATCCACAACTACCTGTCCATTACGTCATCTGGGCATTGCCGAAGAGATGAAAAAATATGACGAGACAAAAGATCCTAAAACCTGCGACATGCTAAATACAAAAATTTCTCAATTTAACTCTGAATGCAAATCTGATATTGAAGAATTGGACTGTGGATGAAATATCTAGTATGCAAAAATTTTTGAACTTTGGGTAATCCGATTTTTTAGAAAATCCACTGTGTCATTTACTGTATCTTTGTAGATGAATTCATCTCCATCTTCATTTGAAATGTTTATGCAATATCTTTTTGATGTTTTGTTGATAAATATGTGGCCTGACTCATTGTCAATCCTTATGCCTTCATCTGAATCCAGAGACCTTAAAAATTTCTCCAAGTTGTCTCTTGAAATAGATCGTTCCCTGTATGTCATCCGTAAATTGCATCTCGAAGTGGACCTGCATCTTGCTCAGTCTGTTTTAGGTGTTCCTCAATTCCCTCTGCCTCGGTTAGTAATGATTTGAGATCACATGAAGCCCCTGGAACTAGTTTTGACATTGCCATGCAAATTTCTGCACCTGCTCTAAAGTCAGGACCTGATTCTCTAGCTTTGCATAACAATACTATGACATTGATATTTGATATCAATCCCTCATTTAATAAAATTCCAGGAATCCCAGGGATGGTACCATTTTTTAGCACTGGAATGTCTGCATCACGTAGTTTTTTCTTTGCCTCGTCTGTACTCCCAACTCCTATTACAAAAGGCGTATCCTCGTCACTCTTGATTGCAGAGCTACTGATGATGAAAGAGCATTTGTGGTCGCTTGCCCACTTTAGCATAGTTTTTGCCACCTCGCGATGAATTGATTCATGCGGAGTAAGATATGATGAAAATACTGCCAGTTTGAGATTCTTGTTAACTAGAATTCTTGCTGGAAAATTCGGTACTTCTTCTCTTACTATGCTAATTGGAGGAAATAGTTCTGAATCAAGAACGCCTGCTAATTCAAACTGCGCTGTATTGTTTACAAGTGATTCTGTTGCTATGGCGTTGGCCAAGCCTGTATATGGGAAACCATCAATGAGATAACCCCCTTTTACATCGATTGGAATTGTTTCTCTTACAAATACTGTATCATTTGCCATATGTGGATTATCGAACGCGCCTTTTTAAATATGGATATCATTTTATGTAGCGAAAACAGCCTCTAGTCATGGAATCACTCTACATCCTGGTTAACTGCGACCTAGGGTCGGAAGTTGACATAATAAACGAGCTTGCAAAAATTCCTGAAGTAAAAGAAGTAAGAGGCACATATGGAATCTATGATATATTTGTAAAATTGCAAGCTGATTCCCAATCTGCACTAGAGACAATCATCACACACAAGATTAGACGGCTTTCAAAGGTGAGATCTACTGTGACACTAACTCCAATCCTATCTCAGGGTGGACGCTAAGTCAAAAAATGCTCAGACTTTATAATTCATTTTCATCATCCAAAGAAGACTTTGTCCCTTTTGAAAAAAATCTTGCCAAAGTATTCATCTGCGGTCCAACCGTTTATGATTATACTCATTTAGGTCATGCTAGGATATTTTTAACATACGACCTTTTAGCTAGTTGCTTAAATGATCAGGGTCTTGGAACTGATATTCTTGTGAATATGACCGATATAAATCAGAACGTATTTAAAAAAGCCAAAGAAAATTCTACAACCTACAAAGATGTTGCTAAATTTTATGCATCTGCATTTGTAAATGATCTCAAAGCACTAAACATACAAACCATCAATAGACTTGCATATGTTTCAGATTATGTCCCAAACATAGAAAAAGAAGTAGTGGCCTTAATTCAAAAACAAGTTGCCTACATGGCTCATGGTAATGTCTATCTCGATGTCTCAAAGGTGAAAAACTATGGAAAGATTTCACATCAAACAAAGGAGCAATTGAGCTTACACCGATTAGATATTGGACCTGGAAAGAAAAATCCTGAAGATATACTGCTATGGAATTGTACTGATGATTTTGATTTCTCATGGAAAAGTGAACTTGGAGAGGGTATTCCATGGTGGCATATGCAAGATACTGCTGTAGCAATGGAGAATTTTGGCAAGAACTATGACATTCATGGCGGTGCAAGGGAACTTTTGTATCCGCATCACGAAGCACATCTTGCGCAGTACCAACTCCTATCAGGCACCGACGTTCCTGTCAAAACATGGGTACATGTGGGCCTTGTTTTATCTGAAGGGGAGAAAATGTCAAAATCTCTTGGAAACGTAGTATGGATAAAGGATTTGATTAAAAAGTATGACCAGAACCTCATACGACTGTATATTTTTTCCAAACATTATCGTGACGACATTAATTTTTCTGAAAAAGATCTATTGGCAAAAAAACCACTACTAGATTTGATTCAATTGGCAAAATCCAGAGTCTCCAATGAAACTCATGAATACATTACCAAACAAATTCACAATTTCATACACGCACTACATGATGATCTTGATTCTTCCCTGGCCCTTGAATCGCTAGAAAAAATATGCGTTGAAGTGATAAATGGAAAGGACATAAACCAAAATGATTTTAATCGTATTTGTAAAATACTTGGAATCCAAGTATGATGATACAGAAAATAGAATCAAACGACAATGGCTTTACTGAAATATGGAGCAATCAAAGACAATTGGAATGCGGCACTCTGTTTTTAAATCCTAGTCTTTCAGACGATCTTTTTTTTAACAAGTTGACAAATGTGACGTGTACAAGCGAAAAAATGATTGATGAATCAGTAGAAAGATTTCAAAAAAACCATTCTGCGCCATGCGTTTATTCTCTAAACTATCCAGAACTTGAGGATTTTCTCAAAAGTAATGGATTTGTCTATCATGACACTCAACAAGTCTTGAAAAAAAAAACATTGCCAACAAAGAAACCTAACGCAATCAAGGTCACGCGTGATACTATTTCTCTGTGGACAAAGATCTTCTGTGAAGCATATGATTGTCAAGAGTGGGCAGAACCTGTAAGTTCTATATTGAAAAATTCTATTTCCCTGACAGAGTATTACATTGATGAATCAAGAAGCTCATGCATGGCCTTGTATGAAAAAAACTCCATCTTGGGCCTTTACTGTCTAGGCACCATGCCGTCAAGGAGAAAACAAGGATCTGCCTCTTCCTTGATTGACTTTGCATTACACGAGGTACATTCTAGAAATTTAGAGTTTCTAATGCTGGAAACCTATGAGAGAGATAACCTGGCGAAATTTTATTCTAATCTAGGATTTGAGGGTATTTATCAAAAAAAAATCTTTACTATTTGAGCTTGGTAAGTAGTGCAGAATACAGAAACGGTAGAATTGTAGTTGCCTCTGCATGTATCGTTGTCTGTTTTGCATTCCTTGTAACCTTGCCCCATGATATGGCCTCTCTGACAAGCGCCCCACTCAAGCTACCGTCAAACTCTTGGGCAGTAGTGATATACACTGCATAGTCAAGACCTTCTCTGTATTGATTCCACCACAAGGTGTGGTGCTTTGATATTCCTCCGCCTATCATTAGCGCACCAGACTTTTTTGCCTTGAAGATTAACCCTGATAATAAATCTCCATCAGATACAATATTTAATTTAAAGTCAGCATGATTTTGTGAAAACATCCAGATTTGACTTCCCACTGCACCATCCATTATTCCTGGAACTATCACGGGAATACCATTTTTGTTGGCCCAGTAGAGAAATGAATCTTCTCCCAATTGCTCTCCAATCATTTTTGTTATGTCACCTGTTGACATCTCTCTCTTGCCATCTTTGTATGCTTGCTGAAGAAAGTTTTGCATTTTTCCTTCAATCAGTGGACCGTAACTTTTCATTGGGACTAGAACGTTTCCTAATCGGTGAATCCCTTTTTCCATAAGCTCTCCATCATCCATGGTAAACGAACCTTCCAGATAATTAGAATAATGTCTAGCTATGTCGTGGTCCAAAGCTCCACATGTAGTTATTACGACGTCACACATCTTGTTTTTTACCATGTCCGTAATTACTCCTCTCAAACCTGTTGATACCACTGCACCTACAAACGACATGAACTTTAGACAGTTTTTGTCTTCTATCATGGAAGTTAAAATATTGAGGCCATCAACAAGATTTTTTGATTCAAATCCTCCTGATTTTGCCATCTTGTCAAATATTGTATCAACTGTGTCCCCTTTTTTGATGGAAATATCCTTGACAGGCTTGCCTGGCTTTATCATTATCGATAAGTCGAATCTGGGATATAAAATCCTCTGTTTGCGATCACAAGTAATTAATATGATGGATTATTTGCTAGCTATCGAAGTTGGGTAAGAAAATAAAAATTGCCATAGCAGGTATGGGCAACTGTGCTTCTGCAATTATTCAAGGAGCAAAATATTATTCGGAAAATACCCATGATACAATAGGTTTGACCAAGTATAACTTGGGTGGGTATGAACCGGGGGATATAGAAGTGGTTGCTGCATTTGATGTTGCAGATACCAAAGTGGGAAGAGATGTATCTGAAGCCATCTATGCAAGGCCCAACAACACTATCACTGTAGCCGAGGTGCCTCACATGGGCGTAACTGTCCAAAAAGGTCCAACATTTGATGGTTTGGGAAGACACCTTAGCAAAATTGTTACCAATTCTTCTGAACCAGATGTTAATGTAAAAAAGGTCCTACAAGACAGCGGAGCAGAAATGCTTGTAAATTATCTTCCAGTGGGAAGTACTAATGCAGTAAGACATTATGCAAGTCAGGCACTAGAGGCAGGGATAGGGTTCCTTAACGCAATTCCAGTGTTTATTGCCTCTGAACCTAAATGGCAACAGGCTTATGCTGACAAAAAGATTCCGCTTGCAGGTGATGACGTAATGAGCCAGCTTGGTGCAACAGTTGTTCATAAGACACTCGTTAAACTCTTTGTAGACAGGGGTGTACAGATTGATGGAACTTATCAGTTAAACATTGGAGGAGACATGGATTTCTATAACATGTTAGACGAAGAGAGGCTTGAAGATAAACGAATCAGTAAGACAAGTGCAGTAAAAGCAATGGCAGATTATGATATCCCGATGAGAATAGGTCCTAGTGATTATGTTGATTTTATAGATAATGAAAAAATATGCTACATAAACTTGGAAGGAAAATATTTTGGAAAGATCCCAGTAAAGTTGGATCTGAAGCTCAAAGTAATCGATGCCTACAACAGCGCAGGAATAATGATCGATGCAATACGAGGACTAAAGATTGCACTTGACAGAAAACTATCAGGACCAATGACGAGCATCTCATCCTACTGCTTCAAACATCCTCCTATTCAGATGCCATATGCTGAAGCAAAGAAAGCCTTTGCAGAATTTGTAGAAGGCAAACGAAACAGTTAGATCTCACACTATAATTTTTATTCAGCAGCTCAATGAAACTTGGCAATAATCTGTTATTTTAGCTCAAGCAATATTGAGCGCATTGGTCCACATACGTAAGCTGGAGATCTTTGGATTCAAGTCCTTTGGATATAAGAACACCATAGTGAATTTTGAGCAAGGATTGGTTGCAATATCTGGAGCAAACGGTTCGGGCAAGAGTAACATACTTGACGCCATATCATTTTCACTTGGTGAAAACTCTCCTAAAGTGATGAGGGTGGACAAACTTCGTTCATTGTTACATGATGTTGATAATGCAAAACATGGTGCCAAAATAGCCCGCGTAAGCTGCCATTTCGATAATACTGACAGAAAGATCCCGATCGACTCTAATGCTGTGACAATAACTAGAGAGATGGACGAAAACGGGGAGAATGTTTACTATTTAAACCAAAAAAAGGTCCTCCGAAACCATGTCTTGGATATACTTGAGGTGGCAAATTGTGGTATTCACAAGCTCAACATAGTGCAGCAGGGGACAATCACCAGAATCTCAGAATTTAATGCAGAAGAAAGGAGGAAGATAATTGAGGACATCATAGGCCTTGCGTATTTTGATGAAAAAAAGACAGAGTCACTAAAACAGCTCGATGAGGCAGACAGAAGACTTGAGATCGCACTTGCTAGAATGGATGAAATCAAAAAACGCATCGATGAGCTAGAGGAAGAAAGAAACAACCAACTCAGATTTGATGTTATTGATAAAGAACTAAAAAGGCTATACGCGATTCAATCTTCAAATAAACTAAGGGATATTGAATCGGCCAAAATTTCAAAGGAGCGAAACCTACACGCAATCCAGTCTGAATCCAAGAAGCTTGATGAACAACGTGTGAAACTTCGTGATGAAATAAAGAAACTTGAGGAGGAGAAACAAAAGTTCATGGAAGAAGTAAATGTGTACAATCAGGCAAAAGCTTCCATTGATTCTGAGCTTGCATCTGCAATGCATCAATTTGAAACTGCAAACAGCAAGCTTGCCACAAGTACAAGAAGGATTTCACAGATTGATTCTAGACTGCCAGAAATTCAAACTGAGATTACAACATTAAATCAACGACACTCTTTGCTGGAAGATCAAATAATTGAGCTGAAAAATTCTATTGCCGCAATTAATGAGACAAGAAAGACTGCAAATGTTGAACTTGCTTCTGTAGACTCTGAAATCAACCAAGTGTTAAAACAACAATCACAGATTGCCACAAACAAAATGCGAGTTGATGAAAAGATAAGAAATCTCACATACCAATTAAATGAAACAAAACTTTCTTTATCAAAATTAGGACAAGAACGTGGTGATATTCAAAATAAAATAGACCAAAACTCGTCTAGGATCAAATCCATACTTGAGGAGAAGGAGAATCTCTTGGGCCTTGAGAGAAAACTTCACCAGGTACGAACGGGCCATGAAGCTGCAATCAATGATCTGAAATCAAGACTTGGAAATCTACGTGAGAGACGTATCAAGATAGAGAGGGACATCGAGGAAACCACACTTATTTTTGAAAAGGCAAGCAAAGCCGCTGCACAATATGAGGCAAAGATCAAAGTCGTAAAAGAAGTAATGCATGAAGATTATTCCATTGCAAAACTCAAAGAAGATTCAAAACGCCTTGGAATTCAAGGCCTAGTCTTTGAGATTCTAACATGGGATAAACAATATGAACGACCGCTACTTGCAGTTGGCTCTGATTGGCTCAAGGGATTAGTTGTAAATGATTTTTCCACTTTGCTTGGACTTGCTGAATTTGCACAAGAGAAAAAATTACCAAAGATAAGAATAATACCACTTGATGCAATATCAAACTCTAAAATTTCCATCACTACAGAACCTGGTGTACTTGGAGTATTATCTGAATTTGTCAAGTGCCAAGAAAAGTTTGAGTCACTTAAAAACTTCATTTTTGGAAACGTTGTACTGGTAGATTCAAAGGAAAAAGCATACGAGTTGTCAAAGAAGGGTTATAGATCAGTAACTACTGACGGACAATTCTTTGAAGCTGATGCAAATGCTGTTGTAGTTGATGTAAACTCTAAGGTGTCTCATCTGACAAGAATAATTCTGCTGAGTACATCAGTAGATGGATTGGTTCAATCCCTTGAATTGTTGCGAAGATTTATTCAAAATAAAAAGGGGCAGCTAAAAAAACTTGAAAGAATTATGGACACCCTAGAGAATAGGTACAACTCATCCGAGACTGGGTTTGCAAATGTTGGTCTGAGTCTTTCTGACATAAAGACAAAATTGAAAACATTGAACCTGTCTGAAGAACAACTCTCCTCAAGAATTTCACAATTACGCAAAAGGGAAGAAAACATTTTGGTCAATTTGTCAAAACTGCAATCATACGAGTCATCCCTTGAGGAGCGTATCTCTCTTACTAACGAAAATTATGCAGATGAAGGTCAGACAAGAGTAGCAAGTCTACTCTCATCGTTAAATGAAAAGCGCTCCAGTCTCCTAGGTTCTCATAGTGCCATCTCAACGCAGTTCAGAGAGTTAACCGGTAATTTGACCAACCTGGGAAATGAAGAAAATTCACTCAAGGCCAAGGTGAGGGTTTTGACTCAAGAACAGTCGTCACTAAATAATGAAAAATATGATATCGAAGTGCAGTCAAGAGCTCTTGAAAGAGAGAAAGAAAGCATGGACTCTATACTTGTAACTTTGAGAGAAAAAGAGCAACAACTGATATCTACTTCTGGGACATCTGTGTCTACACTAAAAGAATATGATTCTAAACTAAAAGAACTCTATGAATCTGAAAGGACTCTGAGCAAAGAGGTAAACGGCATGGAAAGACAATCTGACTCTATATCAAGAGATGTTAAAGATCTAATTGAAAACGAAAGCCGAATCAGAAAGACATTGGAATCATATGGGTATGACACACTTTTGGAATCCTTTAATGTTGATCAAATCCTAGTCGAGTTAGAGTCAGAGAAGAGAAAACTATCTGGCTCTTTGAATACTAGAGCTCCTGAAACGTATGTAGAAATCTCTAATGGGTATCGTTCCATGTCTTCAAGAAAGAATGAACTTGAAGAAGAGAGAAACTCTATAGTGAAATTCATTGAAGAGATAGACAAGGGCAAACGTCAGACATTCCTGGAATCATATGATAAAGTGGACAAGGACATACGCGAAATATTTAGCAAGATGACTGGAGGCAATGCCTGGCTTGAGATTCAAAATGAAGATGACATATTTTCATCAGGTATCTCGTACCTCGTACAGTTTCCAAATAAACCAAAAAGAGAATCTACCTCAATCAGTGGTGGAGAAAAAACACTTGCTGCAATTACCTTCTTACTATCTCTTCAAAAACTAAAACCATCTCCCTTCTATCTTTTGGACGAGGTTGATGCACACCTTGATGCATTAAACACCGAGCGACTTTCCACAATACTTGAAGACCGAGCAAAAGGAAGCCAAATGATAATGGTTTCGCTTAAAGACTCTGTAGTAAAAAAGGCAACTCTCATTTATGGTGTATTTCCAAGAAATGGTGTATCGCATGTGGTCTCACATAGAATTTCTGGTATATCTCAAGTAGCAAACTAGTTTATCTTTACAAAGCATGCAGCTTGTCGGCCATCTGAAATTTTCTCAAGTTCTGGTTCTTGCTTGCATTTTTCTATGGCATAAGGACATCTGTCTCTGAATCTGCAGCCTTGATACACATCGATACCTAAAGGATCGTTGATGCGTATCTTTCTGTCTCTCTTTAGATTCTCCGGATCTGGGTATGAAATTGAATCTATGAGTGCCTGAGTATAAGGATGACAAGGACGTGATAGAATTTCATTGATAGGCCCAGTCTCTACAATCTTTCCAAGATATAAAATTGCAATTCTACCGCCGATATAATTTGCAGTAGCCAAGTCATGTGTTATGTACAGAAGAGAAATCTTTAGCCTTTCTTGCAACTCCTTCATAAGTTCCAGAATTCCGATTCGTACTGATACATCAAGCATTGAAACAGGTTCATCAGCTATGACCACTTTTGGTTTTGTTACAATTGCGCGAGCTATTGCCACTCTCTGTCTTTGTCCGCCTGATAGCATGTGGGGATACTTTGTTGCAATCTCTTCCACCGGTTCTAAATTTACCTGACTTAGTGCTTGCAAAGCTAACTTGTCTCTTTCTTTTTTATTTTTTATTAAATGAATATCAAGCGGTTCCCTTACTATGTCCAGAACGGTCATTCTAGGATTGATTGATGCATATGGGTCCTGGTGAACCATCTGGCAACCCAGCCTTATTTTTCTTAGACTGTCCTGTTGATTTGTTATTTCTTGTCCCTCAAAATTAATGGTTCCTGAATCTGGCTCTATTGCTCGCAATATCATACGGGCAATTGTAGTCTTGCCAGCGCCTGATTCTCCTGCCAATACCAGTGTCTCGCCGGGTTTTATTGAAAATGAGATTCCATCGGCTACTCTTATTGTCTCCTTGCTTACCCCTGTTAGTCCTTTTTTTGTAAAGTACTTCTTTAGATTGTTGACTGAAAGGATCTCTTCCATTGCTATTTTTTTTATGATCGCAAATATATCAATCGATCACTTGGTCAAAACCTGATCATCGCAAAGTTTTAAAAGGCATAATATCTGAGAGAGTTCATGAACTTTAAATTATTGGCCGTCATGCTGATTACAGGATTTTTATTCAGTTCAGGATCATCTTGGTACGTTCAACCAATATCTGCTACTCCATATCCAAATCAATCCGTCTTTATGGGGATATATACCCACGATACGACTCCTATTGCCGACAGACAGCAAACGGCAGAACAAAGTGCTCTTGCAAAATACATGATGTACTACACGTTTGCTAACTTGGATCAATCAAAGAGAAACTGGACTGGACTGAACAGTACATCTACAGATGAAACAAGCAGAGGAAGAAACATTGATGCTCAAGCACAAGTTTCACTACAAAACGGAGTGTCCCAATATAATGATGTTCATATACTGCAACTAGCAGGTCTTTCAGCAAACTATACTGGAATTTCAAGTACTCCGACTGATACTCAAGGCAGAGATAGAACTGCCATGATTGACAGTGCAGTTGCATCATCTATGGTTCAAGCAGACGATGTTTTGAGTCAATTGGTAAAGATTCAGCAAAATTATGCTAACTTTGCTCCAAGCACTCCAACAGACACAGCTGCCACCTATGATAGACAAACCATGATTCTGCAGAATATGAACACAGAAGAGGCAAAAGCCGCAGATTTAGTTAGCCAGCTTGCAAGATTAGACGGTGTATATATCGATCTTAGCCAGTATGTCAATACTAGTGTCCCATACACATATCGTGCAGGTTCTATTACAAATGAAATGACACATGGGGGTCGCAATTTAACTCCACAAGAAGCATACTCGCTTGAAAAGGCTGTAATGATATTCAATCAGATACACCAGAATCACCTTGCATCCTTGCAATCTAGCTACTATGGTTTGACTAGTACGCCAACTGATACTCAAGGGAGGGATAGAAACGCAATGATTGCACATGCACAAGATGTTTCCATGACCAATGCGTTAAGAGTATACAACGCATACTATAACGGCACAGGCATAAAGTAGAGTTAAGATTCTCTTTTCAGTCCAAGTACTTTGGAAATAATTTATTCATGTAACCAACACATGACAAAACCTGACGATGTCTTGACTTTGGGTGGTTCTTGCCTGCATTTTTCCATAGCCTGTGGACATCTGTTATAAAACCTACAGCCGCTTGGGGGATTTATCAGACTAGGTGGATTGCCCTTTAGCGGGATAATTTTTATCTTGCTGTCTAGTCTGGGAATTGAATTCAATAGGGCAAAAGTATAGGGATGTTTTGGATTGTTGTAAATGTCTGATAGCATGCCAAACTCTACAATCTGGCCAGCGTACATGATTCCTATTTTTTCTGCAATTTCGGAAATTATGCCCAAGTCATGGGAGATTAACATGATTCCAAGGCCTGTCTTTTTGAGTTTTTTTAATAGTAACATGATCTGTGCTTGAACCAAAACATCCAAGGCTGTGGTGGGCTCGTCGGCAATCACCATTTTTGGTTTTAAAATTAGAGCCATAGCGATTACTACTCGCTGCTTCATACCACCGCTGATTTCATGTGGGTACTTGTCTAAAATGGAATTCGTTAATCCGACTGAGGATATTACGGATTCTATGACTTGTTTATAATCTCCCAGAAAATCATGTTTTTTTAGAATTTCCTCAAATTGTTTTTTAATGGTATAGACGGGATCTAGAGAATTCATTGCTCCTTGGAAGATCATGGATATCTGTTTCCATCTGATATTTTTCGTAAACTCTGCATCTGATGTGGCCAATATTGG
>Ga0209698_10000809_pt1 | contig 36133 bp, 25 predicted proteins | sample LitLauG_LLR_2012_FD_187203 | JGI IMG/M metagenome (GOLD analysis project Ga0209698, IMG submission 187203) | Freshwater sediment microbial communities from Pennsylvania, USA - Little Laurel Run_MetaG_LLR_2012 (SPAdes) (version 2) | ecosystem: Environmental > Aquatic > Freshwater > Creek >... | reverse complement strand
CTCCTGAGTTTCGGTCTCATTGACGGCATCGTTCCCGAGCCGCCTGGCGGCGCCCAAGAGAGCGCCGACCAAGCCGCCGAGAGCCTGCGCCAATATCTGCGCCAGTATCTCGACCAACTATCCGGTTTTGAGCCGGGGCAGCTGGTCGAACATCGCTATGCGAAGTTTCGCAAAATGGGGAATTTTTTCGCATGAAGAACACCACTTGGCTCGCTGTGGGTTTCGTCGCCCTTGTCCTCGGTGTCATCGTCTATTCCACCTTCCACCAGGAGCGGATCCGCTGCCGCGTCTGCATGAGTTTTGGCCGCGGCCGCGACTGCCGTACCGCCTCCGCAGCCACTCGCGAGGAAGCGCTTCGCACCGCCGTATCGAATGCTTGCGCGCAACTCGCCTCCGGCGTCACCGATACCACCCAGTGCGAGAACACCAAGCCCGATTCGATAGACTGGCCGCGCTGAGCACTGAGCCGGGGCGCCCTCGGGGCGCGGGTCGGTGATGACCCCTCTGAAGACGCACTACCCGAGCGGTAGTTTCCGCTAATTCTCGCAGTCCCCAATCGTCATACAGGTATCTCCCCGGCCAACCAGGCAGACGTGTACGTGTAAAATGAAATTGAACTCCCACTTCCACCGAATCGTTTAAGACCTTGAGAGCCACCGTTCGGGAGATTAGCGCGCCGTGAAACCGAGAACCAAGATTCTGATCGTGTTGGGGGCCCTGGTACTGGCGGGAGCAGGCGTCTACGCCAGCGTCGTGTATAGCAAGAAAGGCGTGGTGTCGGTCCAAAGCAGCCGTGTCGTGCGTCAGGATCTGACCGCCCAGGTAACCGCCTCGGGCGAAATTAAACCCAGGAATTACATCAACATCGGCGCCAATGCCATGGGCCAGCTCACGGATATCCTGGTGAGGGAAGGCGACCGCGTCCGCAAGGGGCAGTTGCTCGCGCGCATCGAAGATGTGCAGCCGGCGGCCGATGTTCAGGCGTCACAGGCGTCGCTCAGTTCGGCCGAAGCCGATTCCGCCGCATCCGAAGCCGGGTTGAAAGCCGCCGACGAGAACCTGAACACGATGCAGGCCGACATCGATCGCACTAAAGCCGATCTGGCCCGCATGAAATCCGATTTCGAACGCGCCGAGTCGCTTTATAAAGATCAACTCATGGCGGGACAGGAGTTCGAGCTAAAGAAGGCCACCTACGACGCGCAACTGGCGGTAGTGCGCCAGTCGGAAGCCCGGCTGGTACAGGCGCGGGCGCAGCGTGAGCAGACGGCCGCGCAACTCAACTCCTCGCAGCGCAGGATCGCTCAGATGCGTGCCAACCTCGCCCGCGCCACCGATGTGCTGCATAAGTTTAACGCCTATGCCCCCCTGGACGGAGTCGTCACGAATCTCCCCGTCCGGGTCGGGGAAACCGTCGTAATGGGCATCCAGAATTCGGCTGCCAGTACCATTATGACGATCGCCGATATGTCGCTCATTACCGCGGAAGTCAAGGTGGATGAGAGCGATATCGTCAATGTCAAACTCCAGCAGATTGCCGATATCACCATCGATGCGATGCCCAACCGCACGTTTAAGGGCCATGTCATCGAGATCGGCAACACAGCCATCCTCCGGTCCAGCGGGGTAGCGGCGTCGCAGAGCGCCGTTTCCAGTCAGGAAGCTAAAGATTTTAAAGTAGTTATTGCCCTTGACGATCCCCCCGAGGAGATTCGCCCGGGACTTTCTTGCACCGCCAAGATAACCACGGCTACCCGTCAGAACGTCCTTACTATACCGATTCAGGCGTTGACTGTCCGGCAGAAGGGCGATCTGGAGCGGAAGCCGGAGAAAGGCGCGGCACAGGCCGCAGCCCAAGTGGATCCGGCGGCCGAGAAGGCACGCAAGGAAGAGCTTCAGGGCGTGTTCGTAATTAGCGGAGGCAAGGCCGAGTTTCATAAGGTGGAGACCGGCATCACCGGCACCACGGATATCGAGGTGCTCAACGGCCTCAAACCGGGAGACGAGATCATCACCGGGACGTATCAGGTCATCCGCACCCTCAAAAATGAGGCTCAGGTGAAGGTAGACAATCGAAGCTCGGAAAAGAAGAGCTAGGAACGAGATCGGAACGAATGGCAGCCGTTGCGGAAAAAGAACTGATTCAGCGGGGCGAAGAGCTGCGGCGGAACGGGATCGTCGTCCGCACCTTTGACCTGTGGAAGACCTACATCATGGGCGACCAGGAGATCAATGCGGTCTCCGGGGTGGACATCGAGATCAAACGGGGCGAGTACGTGGCCATCATGGGACCGTCGGGCTCCGGCAAGTCCACGCTCATGAACCTGATCGGGTGTCTGGACACGGCCAGCAGCGGTCAATACTACATCAACGGCAACCTGGTCAGCGAGATGAGCGACGATTCGCTGGCACGCATTCGGAATAAAGAAGTTGGCTTCGTCTTCCAGACATTCAACCTGCTGCCGCGCGCCAGCTCTCTGCACAACGTCGAGCTTCCTCTGATCTACGCCGGCCTGTCCTCCGAACAGCGCCTGGAAAAGGCGAAGGCGGCGCTGAAGGCGGTGGATCTGGAGCAGCGCATGTACCACAAGCCCAACGAGCTCTCCGGGGGCCAGCGGCAGCGCGTCGCCATCGCCCGGGCGCTGGTGAACAATCCTTCCATCCTGCTGGCCGACGAACCTACGGGCGCGCTGGACACCGCCACCGGCAACGAGATCATGGCTCTATTCGAGCGGCTCTATCAGCAGGGAAGCACCATCATCCTGGTGACCCACGAGCACGACATCGCCATGCACGCGCACCGAATCATCCACATCCGCGACGGCAAAATCGAGCGCGACGAGCAGGTCAAGTAGCCGATAGGACGGCAGCGGGGATTCAGCGCGGCTGGGCGGTCATCCCCAATCGGGCGATGCTCCGAAGCGTGTGCAGCCGTCCTCCTGCCGGGCCGGACTGGGAACATTGCCGGGAATAATATCTCCTAACTCATACAGCAGCGAATCGATTCCAGCTTCGAATTTGCGCCAGCGCTCGAGGGAACTGCGGAACAGGGGTGTGCGGACCTGAACAGCACTGGCGGTTTTCACTACCCGCGTGGTTCTATGGAAGCTGATGCAGCGATTGTCCCATGGCAGGCCGCAATGACGAATTAACCGCCGTGCCTCGCCTTCTAGATCGTTTACCAGGTCCTCATAAGCAACGTCGAGAATCGAGCCTGGCGGAAGAACCAATCGCCAGTGAGCCATCAGTTTGCTGTAACAGCGGTAATAGCGCCCCAATTCCGCTAGATCATAGCAGAAGTCTTGCCCGGCTGCGAATAGTTTGGAATAGCAGGATATACAGGTGTCGATAGGATGGCGCATCGTATGGACGATTCTGGCGTTCGGCAGAATGAGGCGGATTAGGCCGATATGAAAGAAATTACCTGGCAACTTGTCGACGATCCGGACTTTACCAGTCGCAGAGGCCGGTCGGCGGGCAAGATAACCCTGGCCAATTCGCCGCAACATAGCCCCATCGAGATCGGGAATGCACTCCGGATATCGAAGCGGCGGATTGCAGGCATTCAGTGCCGTGTAGGCCACTTTCTCAAGATCTTGCAACTCACCAGCCCCCTGAACTTGGGGATGGCTGGCAAGGATTTGTTCGATCAGAGTACTTCCCGAACGCGGCATCCCAAGCACAAAAATCGGGATTGAGGACGGATCGCCATCTCCCTGGAACCGGTCAAAAAGGCGATCGTTGAACACATCCGAAATACGCTGGAAGAATCTGACAACAGCCGCTTCGTCGTAACAAATCTGCCTGCGTTTCAAATGATTGCCTTTGCGCAGATGCTCAAACGCCTGGTCGTACTCTCCGCAGTCCTCAAGGGCTTTGGCCAGGGCGAAATGGATAAAATGCATCTTGTTTGCGGGCAGGCCATCCCCGTCAGCTAATGCTTCCAGTGGCGCCAGATCGGCGTCACCCCGGCGGAAGGTTTTGATTGCCGCGCGATTGAAGTGCGCTTCCGCGTAGGCTGGCTTGCTTGTGATCGCCCGTCCATAGTGGGCCATTGCGGCATCGAACTGACCCTGAGTCTTGAAGATGTTGCCCAGATCGTTGTGGGCCTCGGCATAGTCTGGTTTCAGGATGATGGCAAGTTCGTAATGCGCCACGGCGTCATCCAGCCTACCGAGGGCTGAGAGCGCGACACCCAAATTTTTGTGGGCTTCGGCATAGTCCGGCTTGAGGACTAGGGCACGTTCATAATGCGTCACGGCGTCATCGATTTTGCCTAGTGTCGAGAGCGCGACGCCCAAATTATGGTAGGCTTCAGCATAGTCTGGCTTGAGAACCAGGGCGCGTTCGTAATGCGCTACGGCGTCATCGATTCTAGCTAGAGTTGAGAGCGCAACGCCTAGATTATTGTGGGCCTCGACATGATCCGGCTTCAAGACAAGGAGATGCTTGTATCGCGCCACGGCTTCTTCGACGCGTCCGGCAAGATGATGCCGGACGGCACCAGCGAGCATGCCCTCAACATCCCGAAGCGCATTGGGTTTACGGTCCGGGCCTTTCGCCGCACGCTGTTTACTTGTTTTAGAGAAGAGATCGGACCCCGACGTAATTCCTCGTCGGTTTAATGGCGGTTGCTGCCGACCAGGAGCGAATTCCAATAGCCAATGACCGTTGCGATCCTTTGCGTCTGAGAGTGGATCGTCGCCCATACCGAATCCGTTAGCAGCTTGGGGGCCACCCGTTAACTCAAGAAAGCAACACCTTGAGGCGACGGAGGGGTGTCAACTTTGCGACTGTCAAATTTCTGACAACCGGAAAAGTTTCCCGTAACGTACGAGCGCTCGTAGATCGCGTTTTCAAAAAACGACAGTGAGTTAATTAAGCTCCACCAGGAGGGCACGCGGATGCCGCTTTCGTGAACGTGCCATGGTCGGAATACCAGCCGTTTACACCAAGGGAAGGGCCACCATAAAACCAGGAATAGAACGCCAGCTCCTGCAGATGGTAGCCGAAGCCGTTGGACATAATGACAGGCGGTAGCAATGTGCCGCTTAAAGGGTCTCCTACCTCATAGTTCCCCTGGCAACCGGCCACCTGTCCGACGTTCCCCCAAGCCGGTGTGGAGTTAGTGGCGAGGGGGTCTTGCGTCCATTCGTTGACCTCGTGAGACATTGCAGCTACGTCCGCCACTCCTCGGAACAGCGTCTGATTGCGGCCTTCGAACTCCGCCACTCCATAGGTCTGACCGGAGCCGAGTGCGTTGTGGTACCCGAGAATGCAGCAGTCGTTCAGATTGGAAGAATAACCCTGGGACATCACTGCGTTGTAAAAAACAAAGAGCGGGAACTGTGAGGCATTCAGCCCCAAGGAGTGAATCAGCCCTTGGGCGATCGGGTCCCAAGTGCTGATATTCACCACGCCCAAGGCACCCGGGAGGTTCGTATTCCCCGAATTTGTTCCGCACTGGCCGCTGAACATAAAGACAGTCGCATTGGCTGTACTGCTGTTTGAGGCGGTGAGAGTCACGGTTTGCGCCGGCGCCACGGTGACGCCGAGCAGAGTGTGATAATTCGTTCCCTTGGCGTAGGTCCAGAAATTTCCGCGCGTGAATGCATCTGCATACTGAGTGTTTCCGACCGAAGTGGTGCCCATCACGAAATTGTAATTGTTGAAAAGCGGGGATTGTTGAGTCAGGGCAAGAGCAGTGCGGCTCCCAAGGCAACCCGGGTCGGCCGCCGTAGGATTGAATATGTAGCTCGTCGTGCTGCTGTACTTGAAATTCAGAATCACGGCAATGATGACTACAGGAATAGTCACACTTGTGCTGGCGCTGGGGTTGGCGCCTACGATTTTACCGGTATAGGTCGCGTTATTTCTCGATGACTTGACGGTATAGCTCCACGTAGGGAGCGCCAGTGTGGAATTGGCGTCGGGCGACGCGTCGGTCCGCGGCAACCTGCCAATTAAGCCGGCAATCCGGGATTCACTCAGTTGGCCAGGATAAGTGTCGGGCGGTAATTGGATTGCGCCGTCCTCCTGTCCGAATGCTGGCGAAAGGGACAGGGCCGCAAAAAGGAACGTGTACTGTGCGAGTCGTGTGGGTTTCATTTTGAACAAGACAATTAGAAGCTGCCTGAGCCGGAAGGGCCAGTTAACCAGGGTGAACTGCGGGTACCGGCGGGTACTAAACGCGACCCGTGGTCCAAACGGCCCCTTGCAACCGATCCCCCTCGTGGTTTCCGGCCTGACTTACCGAGCTCACTAACTACAGTTATGCAAGGCCGGCCATGTGGGAGGTAGCCGGAATCCTCGAGCGCTCCCGATAGTTCACATTGTGCTGCTGCCTGTTGAGGGCTTGCCCTCCGCGAACTCAAATACAGTGACGAACAAGCCCAGGGGCGAGCGTGTTTCGGTCACAAATCTAACGATTATTCTTAGAACAATTCTCCTGCCTGTCGATGTGGTTAACAAGCCCGAGCACAGAGTGCGGGTAAAAGGAAAAAAATCACCCTAATGTCTCGAATTCACACCTCAAAGCTACCTTTTGTGGCGCTTGCGCTGGTCATCGGCGCGAGCACTCTTCCGGCAGCGACACTGGTCGCGAACCCCAGTGCGCTCACGCTCAGCTGCGACACAGTCCTCGGTCCGACACCGGGGACGATTGGCATTACCCTTGCAGCGGCGGGCAGCGCAATTAACGTAACCGTATCTGCGCCCGCGGGACCGGTCGTACTTCCGAGCCCGGCCGTGCAATCGGTCGGTTCGACCACCGTAGCCACGAACTATACCTTCAACGTGGCTGCCGGCTGCAAAGGCGCCACCAACGGCCAGGTAGTGGTGCTCACTTTCACTCCCTCGACTGGTACAGCTCTCACCGTGAATGCGACTCTTACCATCACCAATTCCGCCTCCGCGCTCGCGCCTTCGCCCAGTTCGGTTTTCATCACCTGCACCAAGAGCGGATCATCGTACACTCCGGGCACGGCCCAAACCGTCAACGTGACATCTCCGGCTAATGCTGGAACACCTTTTACCGTAGATAACACCACCAATGTGCTTCCTTCGTGGCTCTCGGTGACGCCTTTGACCGGCGGTACGGCCACGGCTACACCGGTTGCACTGACGGTGGTTGCCAAGTCCGGATGCGGTGGGTTGTCTGTGGGATCCACCAGCTTTTCGGTTCATCTGTTGAATGCTCCGGCGCCGGACAAGATTTTGACAGTGACGATCGAGGTCGGCGCGGCTTCCACGTTGTCGGCGTCGGTGTCCCCGATTGCGTTGTCGTACACCAAGGGCAGCCTTACCTATAATGCCGTAACCACCGCCGTCTCCGCGTCTCCCGCGGTGTACTTCACCGTGGACCCGAATACGCTTCCACTTTGGCTCAACGTCAGCCCAACCACCGGGACCACCACCACGCCCCAGACTCTGAGCTTCGTGCCGACCGCCGGCGCCGAAACGCTGTCCCTGGGCAGCTACAGCGCAAGTGTTCACCTCAAGGTCTCGGGCGCTCTGGACTATATAGTGCCAGTCACTCTTCAGGTGAAGAACCCGGCGGCCACGCTATCGGTCTCTGAGGGGACTACGCGAAGCGTGAACTGGACACTCGGAACAACCCTCCCTTCTCTCCTGATTACTGCGGTTTCCAGCGACTCTCCCATCTCCTTCGCCGTCACCACGACCGCCGGTAGCCTGTCTCCGCAAGTCAGCATCACCCAGGGCCTGGCCTATAGTTTCGGCACTCCGATCTCCGTGACATTCTTGCAATCGATCTTCGGCGCAGCGGCGCCGGGCACGGCTCTGAGCGGGCACGTGATCCTCACTCCCACTACCGGTTCACCCGTCGATGTTACGATTACGGTAAATGTCAAGGCTCCAGGCGCCGCGATCAGCAGCATCTTGCCGGGCACCCTGCCAACGGCCACAAGCGGAACGTTCACGGTGGCTCTCAGCGGTTCCGGATTCGTCGTCAACTCCAATCCTGCGATAGGCACGAAGGTCGGCATTGTTAACGGCGGACTCATCGTGTCGGATTCTAGTGTAGTGGCAACCGTTGTCAACTCCACCAGCATCGTACTGGTGATTACCGTGCCGTCGAGCGCGGACCCGTACCTGCCGTTCTCGGGCGTGGGCGGTTCGGTGTCCTTGGGCGTCTGCAATCCCCAGGGGGCCACTTGTTCCACCCCCACCGGAACCATTGCCCTCGCTATCGGCGTCAATCCGATCGTGCAGGCGGTCACCAGCGCCGCCTCGTTCACCGAGGTGACGCCACCTGCCCTGACGAGCGTGGCGCCCTACGATATCCTCAGCGTTTTCGGGGCGAACTTCTGCATCTCCGGCGGCACGGGTTGCTCCGGGTCGAACGCGATCCTGTACGGGACCACGGACCCGGTCACGCTTCGCTATCTGACTTCGCTCAGTCCCGACAGCGCCGGAAGCACGCAACGCAACCTGACCGTAACGTTCCAGACCCACGCCAATTCGCCGATCGCGATAGCGAATGCCCCGCTGGAGTTCGCGACCAACAACCAGATCAACCTGGTGGTTCCGGATGCGGTCAAAGCCTACATCGGCAGCACGGTCGACATCGTCGTGAGCTTCGGTTATGGTACGGGTTCCACCATGCTCAAGGGTTCCCCCTACAGCGTGACCATTGCCGCTACCGACCCGGGCGTCTTCTCTATCGGTGGCGATGGCCAGGGCGACGCCGCCGCTCTATCGGCGACCTATGACTTGATCAGCAGCACTAACCCGGCGGGCGCCAGGAGCGTCGCAACCGACTCGGATATCGTCCAACTCTATGTTGCGGGCTTGGGCAGACCCGACAGCGACGGAACGGGCTCGGGATACTCCGCTACCTGCATGCCGACCGACGGCTACTGGGCAGCCGTCAACTCCGCGACCGGGGCGTCCCCAGCCCTGACGTCCAACGATGGGCTCGTGATCCAGAGCTCCATGGTCCCTTCGGGCCAGATTCAGCCGTGCGTGAAATCCACGTCGCCTGACGTTCCTTCGGTTACTGTCGGGGGCGTAGCGGGCGTGGTGAAGTACGCGGGCTGGGTGGCCGGTTCGATTGCCGGGCTGTACCAGATCAACGTGCAGCTCCCCGTCAGTAGCTCCACCTTCACCGATGCGACGGGAGCAACCGGTCCCGCGACTTCCACCGCGTTATATCTGCCAATCGTGGTTACAGCCGCAGGGAAGTCCAGCCAGCACAGCGGCGTGAGCATGTGGGTGGTGCGGAGTCTGCTGGTCACCTCCACCGGCGCTGTGAGCGGCGCCAGTAACTCGGTATGGGCCGGTTCGGCCGTGGTGGCCAGCGACGGGAGCGGCACCTATACCTACAACGTCACCGGCGGTACGTTGCCCGCCGGCTTGACCCTGAACGCCGACGGAACCATCACTGGTACCCCGACGACCCCTGGGACGTCAACCGTCGTATTCACGGCCACCGATTCAGTAAACAACTGTACCGGTACCGTGAGCATCACCTTCACGATCAGCTAATACCCGGCTGTTTAGATTAGTTTGAAATCAGCCTCGGCGGCAGGAGAACCAGCTCCTGCCGCCGTTTTTCTTTTTTGTGCGCGGAGTCTCATCCCTCCAGTAGCAGCAGCCGCTCCGGATCGAGCCGCACCTGCCACGGCTGCGGCCTGCTCGCCAACTCCGTCCACGCCGCCTTCGCCATCTCCGCCTCCAAGTGCGGCGCGTCTCCTTCACCCGGCGGTGCATGCAGCCGCAAATAGAGTGTGATCTCGAACGGCGACTCGACCGATCCCACCAGCCAGCAAGGAAACGTATTCTCCGCGCCGCCGGCACCACCGAGCTGTACGTGATGGGCCCGAATCCCTACGTACGCCGTCTTCCCGACCGTCGAGTCCTGGATCCGCAGCGTGCAATCCCATTCCACGGCGCGAAGATGCCCGTCGCGCCCGCGGTCGACGTGGGCGAAGTTCTTGCACCCCGTCAGACGCGCCACGGCGAGCGACCGCGGCCGCTCGAAGACCTCGCGCTTGGGCCCCGCGGCGGCCACCTCCCCCTCCGCCAGCACCACCAGTTCCTGGCAGAAGCGGTAAGCCTCGTCGCGATCGTGCGTGACAAACACGGTGACCCCGCGGTAGTGCCGCAGGATCGCGTTGAGCTGTTCTTCCAGATGACGCCGCAGGTGCGGATCGAGCGCCGAAAACGGCTCGTCCAATAACAGCGCTTCCGGGTCCAGCACCAGAGCGCGCGCCAGAGCGACTCGCTGCCGTTGACCGCCCGAAAGCTCGCCGGGGTAACGGTCCAGCAAACTCTCGATGTGCAGCACTCGAGCCCAATTCCATACCAGCCGCTCGCGCTCGCCGTGCGGATGCCGGTGAAGACCGAAGGCGATGTTCTCTTTCGCGGTCAGGTGCGGGAACAGGGCGTAGTCCTGGAACACCATGCCAATGCGGCGCGCGGCCGGGGACAGGCGCACGCCGCTCTCGGAATCGAACAGAACCCGGCCATTGAGCACGATCCTGCCCTCGTCGGGAACCTCCAGCCCCGCGATGGAACGCAAGGTCATACTCTTTCCCGAGCCTGAAGCGCCCAGCAACCCCAAAGCGCCGCCGCTGGCCGTAAACGCCGCGCGTAGCTCGAAACCCGGATATCGCTTGCGCAGCCTGATCTGCAACTCCGCGCTGCTTCCCAATCCCGGAGAAGGCGCGGGGCGCGGCGGCCCGATCGGCGGAATTGGCGTTGCATCCGCCACCACCACGCCAGACGCGCGGCGAGGCCGTCCCCAATAATTCATCGCCGCAATGGATGCCAGCGACACCGCCACCAGGAGAATCACCCAGCCCACCGCCCGGTTCATGGCTCCGCCTTCCGCGAAAAAGAAGATGGCCACCGGCATGGTCTGCGTGCGCCCCGGAATGTTTCCCGCCAGCATCAAGGTGGCTCCAAACTCCCCCAACGCCCGGGCGAAGGCCAGCACCGTTCCCGCCATCACGCCGGGCGCGGATAAGGGCAGCAACACGCGCCGGAAGGTCCGCCACTCGCCGGCGCCGAGGGTGCGGGCAGCCGCTAGCAGGTTCGCATTCACCTGTTCGAAGGCCCCCAACGTGGTGCGGTACATCAAGGGAAAAGCAATGATGGCTGCCGTGATGACCGTGGCGGGCCAGGAAAACGCGATCGTGAGGCCAAGCTGCTCCAGGAGATGGCCGGCCGCGCTGCGGCGCCCAAATACGAGCAGCAGCAGAAAACCCACTACCGTCGGCGGGAGCACCAGCGGAAGCAGGAACAGGCCATCCAACAGGCCCCGCCCCCGGCCCTGATACCGGCTCATGGCGCGCGCCGCCGCCATCCCCAGAACGAACGCCACTATGGTCGCCGCAGCGGACGTCTTTAGCGAGATCCACAGCGGAGATAAGTCTGGGGGCATCACGGCGCGACCAGCGTGAAGCCGTGGCGCGTGAAAACCCCGCGCGACTGGGGCTGTTCCAGGAACAGGATGAAAGCGCGGGCCGCCGCCACGTGCCGGCTGCCTTTGATCACCGCCACCGGGTAAAGCACGGGTTGATGGCTATTCTCCGGAGCTACCGCCGCCACCCGCACCTTCCCGGATTCCCGCGCATCTGTGGCATAAACGATGCCGGCGTCGGCCTCGCCCGTTTCCACATAGGTGAGCACCTGGCGCACATCTTTCGCCAGCACCAGTTTGGGCTGAAGTGTCTCCCAAACACCGAACGTGGTAAGGACCTGACGACCGTAGTCGCCGGCCGGCACGGTTTCCGGCTCGCCCAACGCGATCAATTTCACCCTCCGATCCGCCAATCCCTGGAAGGAGCTCGGCACCGTGGTGCCCTGCGGCGCCACGAGGACCACTTCGTTCCTGAGCAAATCCCGGCGCGTGTCCGGCAGAATCAACCCCTTGGCCTCCAGCGTGTCCATCGGTTTGGCCGCCGCCGAGAAGAACACGTCGGCCGGCGCTCCCTGGTCCACCTGTTGCGCGAGCATCCCGGAAGCGCCGAAATTCAAGCTCAGCTTTGTATGTGAGTACGCCCGCTCGTACCGGCTCTTCAACTCCTCCACGGTGTTCTGCAGACTCGCCGCCACCGAGACCGTCAGTTCGGTGGTCTGCGTGTGGCTCGCCCCGCCGCAGCCGGCTCCGAGCATCGCGGCCAACCAGACAAGGCCCTTCATCACACCTGTTATTATTTCATGACGCTGTCGTGTATAGACGCCGCAGACCCCCTCCACCCTAGTGCGAGCGAATCTGCGGCCAGGAATATCCAACGCGCTCTCTTCGATGAGCTTCCGCCCGGCTCCACGTCCTCGCCGATGAGTGTGGAGACATTCTCCTCGGCCTCCGGGTCCTCTTAACGGAGAAGGGGCGCCATCGATATGATCTTACGCGAGGCGTTGCCGGAATGCGATCTCAAGTCCGAGCTCGATTCTGCCGGCGTCCCGCTTTAAGATTTTCACCTCCAGATTTTGCTCATCCAAGTCTTTGATCGCTTGATACAGCGGTAACTCTAGTTGAACGGGGGATTTGGCTGCTAGTCTTGACGAGCGATCTGGTAAGAGGCCGCACTCCCAGCTCCTTCTTTCCCCGTCACGAGCATCCTTGTCTTCAAGAGTTATTTTCAGGTTCCAGCAAACCATTGCCATCTAGAACGAATAGCATCACAAAGGTTTTTCGAGTTGCGCATGTGTCCGGCGTCTCCGTATATTCAGCACTGATTCTAACAAGTGCTGAGACGCCGAAAACACTGACGGATCCAGTCGCTACACGTCCAGATTCTTCACATCCAGCGCGTTCTCTTCGATGAACCTGCGCCGGCTCTCCACGTCTTCGCCCATGAGCGTGGAGAAGATCTCTTCGCTCTCCACGGCGTCTTCGAGCCGCACTTGCAGTAGCGTGCGCTTCTCCGGGTTCATCGTGGTTTCGGCGAGCTGCTCGGCGTTCATCTCGCCCAGGCCTTTGTAGCGCTGCACGGAAGCGTCCCGCTTGCCTTCGGTCTTCACGTAGTTCAACAGCTCGATCCAGTTGGGCTGCACGTCGCGATGCTCGTTCTTCACCACCGCGAAGGGCGGATCGTTGTAGCGCGCCACATTCCTGGCCAGTACGCGGAACCGCCGGTATTCCGGCTGCGCCGCCAGGGACAGGCCGATGCTGCGCTCGGCGTTGGTCGAATCGTGGTACACGACCGCGTAGGAAGAGTGCTCTTCGTCGCGCCGCATCTCCGGGTTCAAGCCCAGTGTCTTTAAGGCCTCGAAGACCGGCTTCAAATTGGCCTCTTCCAGGAAGTCAGCCTTGTGATCCACGCGCAGGTCCACGTTGGCGAGCACCTCGACCACGCGCGGATCGCGCAGCTTGCGCTCCACTTTGTGGAACATCTGCTCGTACTCGTCCAGGCTGAGAAGGAAACTCCGCAGTTCCGCGCCTTCCAGCACGGCCGCGGCGGCCTTCGGGTTGCCGTTCGAGCGGATCTCCAGCGTCAGGTTTTCCGTCGCCCGGCGCATGATCTCCTTCGTGAATTCCTTCTCGTCTTTGATGTACTTCTCGCTCTTGCCCTTCTTGATGCGGTAGAGCGGCGGCTGCGCGATGAAGACCCGACCGCGCAGAATCAGCTCGTGCATGTGGCGGAAGAAGAAGGTCAGCAACAACGTGCGGATGTGGGAGCCGTCCACATCCGCGTCGGTCATGATGATGATCTTGCCATATCGCAGCTTGGCGACGTCGAAATCCTCTTTGCCGATGCCCGTGCCCAGCGCCGTGATCATGGCCCGGATTTCCTCGTGGCCGAGCATCTTGTCGTAGCGGGCTTTCTCCACGTTGAGAATCTTTCCCTTCAGCGGCAGGATCGCCTGGAAACGCCGGTCGCGTCCCTGCTTGGCCGTGCCACCGGCCGATTCGCCCTCCACTAGAAACAGCTCGCAGCGCTCCGGGTCTTTCTCCTGGCAGTCGGCGAGCTTGCCCGGCAGGCCCCCGGAATCCAGCGCCCCTTTGCGCCGCGTGAGATCCCGCGCCTTGCGCGCCGCCTCGCGGGCGCGTGCCGCTTCAATCGCCTTGCCGACGATCTTCCGGCCCACAGCCGAGTTCTTGTCGAAATACTCGCCCAGTTTCTCGTTGACAAATTGCGTCATGAAGCCGGCGATGTCGCTGTTAAGCTTGCCCTTGGTCTGGCCCTCAAACTGCGGCTGCGGCACCTTCACACTCACCACCGCGGTGAGACCCTCGCGCACGTCGTCTCCCGTCAGGTTTTCTTTGACGTCCTTAAACAGTCCCGCCTGCTGCCCGAATGCGTTAATCGTCCGCGTGAGCGCCGAGCGGAAGCCGCTCAAGTGCGTTCCCCCATCCACCGTATTGATGTTATTGGCGAAACTGAATACGCTTTCCGAGTAGCCGTCGTTGTATTGCAGGGCCACTTCCATGGTGAGCGTGCCGTTCGGCATTTCACGGTCGGCCTCGAAGTGAATCGGCCTGTCGTGCAGAACGGTCTTCCCGCGGTTTAGGTGCTTGATGAATTCGGCGATGCCGCCGCTATAAAGGAACTCTGTCTTTTTTTCGGGGTCCACGCGTTCGTCGGTCAGCGTGATCTTGAGACCCTTGTTCAAAAACGCCAACTCGCGCAAGCGTTGCGCCAGAGTGTCGTAGTTGAATTCGGTCTTTTGCATGATGGTAGCATCCGGCTTGAACGTTACGCGCGTGCCGGTTTTTCTGGGAGCTCTTCCGGCCTTGGCCAGCGGCGCCTTCGGAATGCCACAAGCATACTCCTGCACCCAGGTGTATCCGTCGCGCCAGATCTCGAGCTCCAGATTCTCCGAAAGTGCGTTCACGCAGCTCACACCCACACCGTGCAAACCACCGGATACTTTGTAACTCTTGGAATCAAACTTGCCGCCCGCGTGCAGCTTGGTCATCACCACCTGCGCAGCCGACACGCCCTCCTCCTCGTGAATGTCCACGGGAATCCCACGGCCGTTATCGATGACCTCCACCGAATTGTCGTCGTGAATCGTTACAGAAACCTCCGTACAGTAGCCAGCGAGCGCCTCGTCAACGGAGTTATCGACTACTTCGTATACCAGATGATGAAGACCCATTTCCCCGGTCGAGCCGATATACATCGCGGGGCGCAGCCGAACTGCTTCCAGCCCTTCCAAAACTTTGATACTGGTGGAATCGTAGACTCCCGATCCCGTATTTACATCATTTGCCATATTATGTCCCGATTCAGATTCTCATCGGCATAACCACATAGCGGTACTGATCCGCTACGCCGTCGCCGGCAGGCCGCATCTCGCCCGCGCTCTTCTGGTCTTTTAACTCGAACGCTACATGGTCCTGTGGAATTGCGCGTAGAAAATCCAGCAGATACTGCGCATTGAACCCAATTTCGATGTCCGGGCCCTGGTATTCGCTGGTTACGCTCTCTTCGCTTTCTCCCATTTCTACCGAAGAGGAGAACACCTTCACTTCGCCATTGGTGAACTGGACGCGAATCGCGCGCGACCGTTCATCGGCAAACTGGGCCACCCGCTCGATCGCCGACCGGATCTCGTCCTTTTGCAGCGTCGCTGTTACCGCGTGGTCCTTCGGCAGCACGCGTTCGTAGTCCGGGAAATTCCCCGTCAGCTTGCGCGTAATCAGCAGTCGATACCCTACCTGGAAAAACAGGTGATTGTCGTCGCCGGCAAAAATCGCCTTGGCATCCGGGACAGTGTCATCGGCAAGCTTGATCAGTTCGGCCATCGCCTTCTTGGGAATCAGGGCGCGAAATTGTTTATCGACGTGCCCGCTCTCGGCCGGAGTCGCCTGCACATATGCCAAGCGATGTCCGTCGGTCGCTACCATCGTCAACCCCTCGGGCCGCATCACCAGCAGTGCACCATTCAGCGTAAAGCGCGATTCTTCCATAGATATGGCGAACGATGTCCGCGCGATCATTGAGGACAACGTGCGCACGGGAATCTCCGCCATACGCTCCGGCATTTCCGGCAACTCCGGGAAACTCTCGCGCGACATCCCCGCGATGCGCGTACGCGACCTGCCACAAGTAATATTCGCCCAATGGTTCTCCAGAAACTTCATCGTCAAGTCGGCGTCCGGCAGCAACCGCACGAAATCCAGCAACTTCCGCGCCGGCACCGTCCCCGAACCCTCTTTCTTAATGCGAGCCGGACAGGAACACCGGATTCCCAACTCCAGGTCGGTTGCCGTCAAAGTAACCCGATCTCCGGCCGCTTCCAGCAGCACGTTCGACAGAATGGGGATCGTGGTTTTCTTCTCCACCACACCTTGCGACAGGCTCAGTTCTCGTACTAGATCGGATTTGCTGACGGTGAATTCCATAGGCCTCAGTTCCTATTCCGATAGACTGTATAGATGTACAGTATATAAACCGCTTTCATCGGGCCTGTGCAAACTGTTGAATATCACCTAAATTATACTAAATTCAACCACTTTTGGCTACAGGAAGTTGCGGAAAGCGAGTGGTAAAACGGAGCAAAATCGGGCCATGGCAGATTTTGCACAGATTTCCTGAATCTCGTAAGTAGTCCTCCGTGGATAACCACGGAAGTTCATTGTAATGAGTCCATTAGACTGTGTAGTAGCCTGTTCAATTCGGGATCGCTTTGACGTGTCTCCTCGATTTTGTGAATCGAGTGGATCACGGTCGTATGGTGTTTGCCTCCGAAGGCCCTTCCGATCTCTGGTAGGGAGGCATTGGTCAGTTCTTTTACCAGGTACATGGCTACCTGTCGCGGGTATACTACCTTCTTCGTATTGCTCTTTTCCTTGAGCTGCGGTTGCTTGATCTGAAATCGTTCTGCCACGGCTTTCTGAATCGAGTCGATGGTCACGCGCCGATCCTGCACGTGCACCAGGTGCTTCAGCACCTGGTGTGCCATGGGCAGATTGATCGGCACGCCGGTCAAGGAAGAATAGGCGATCAGCTTGATGAGCGCTCCCTCCAGTTCCCGTACATTCGATTTCGTTTTGGAAGCCATAAAGGACCGCACATCATCGGGCAGTTTGATCCCCTCCGCTTCGGCCTTTTTGTCAAGGATGGCCATTTTCGTTTCCAGGTCGGGCGGCTGGATATCAGCCATCAGTCCCCACTCAAAGCGGGAGCGCAGCCGCTCCACCAACCCGGGAATATCTTTGGGTGGCGCGTCGCTTGAGATCACAATCTGTTTCTGATGGTCGTGCAGCTCGTTGAACGTGTAAAAGAACTCGTCCTGTGTTCGTTCTTTGTTGCCGAGTACTTGGATATCGTCTACGAGTAAAACATCCGCTTCGCGGTAGCGATGGTGAAACTGGGCCATCCGCTCGTTGCGGATGCAGGAAATCATCTCGTTCATGAACCGCTCGCTGGACGTGTAGATCACCCGCATCGTGCCGTAGTGTTCCATCAGCGCGCGGCCGATTGCATGCATCAAGTGAGTCTTGCCCATACCCACCCCGCCGTAAATAAACAGCGGGTTGTAGCTGCGTGAAGGTTTCTCGGCAACCGATCGCGCGGCTGCGTGCGCAAATTGATTACAGGCCCCCACGACGAACGAATCGAACGTGAACTTCGGATTAAGCTGGCTGGCCGGCGTTTCTCCGTCGGGGTCACTCTCCAGAGGCACGGGGGCCAGAGGGGATACTCGCGCGGGCTGCGTCTCATAGACCACTTGGCCGACCGGGAGCGACAGCGCCTTGATCCCACCTCGAACCAAAGCAGCGTACTCGGTCTCGAGCCACGATCGAGTTTCCTGGTCAGGCACAGCAACCACCAGGGTGCGTCCGTCCAGTGTCACAAAAGAAGTGCCCTTGAGCCAATTCTTATAACTCTCCGCATTGAGCTTGGCGCGCAGGTAATTGCGGATCTGATCCCAATAATTCATGCAGATTTCGACACCATGAGCACACGTTTTCCACAGGGTTTCCACAACAGCGTGGGATCCTTGTTTGTTAGTCGGATTTCGGAGGAACGATCATTCGGCTGGCTCCCCCCGTTCGGGCCCAGCCGAAAAGTAGTCTAGCACAGCGTTACGACTTTACAACAAGTTTATAAAGAGCGCGAATTCAGCCGTTTGGCGGCAACGTTTGACACCGGGAATGTTCTGATGGACAATGGATTCTTCCCCTAGAGCGGGAGTAACTCAGTTGGTAGAGTGCGACCTTGCCAAGGTCGATGTCGCCGGTTCGAATCCGGTCTCCCGCTCCAAAAATTTCTGCTCTTCTGCCGTTCGCCCGGCCAGCGCCTGCCCTCCTCTCGATGCCCTCCGGGTCCGCAAATTTGATTCACTACGCCGGTCCAGCTCACTCTCCCCGGCACGGGATCACGAGCGTGATGTGGCGGCGAATCGCGATAGGCAAATCGCGGCTGGCGAGAACGCCAGGGCGGTTTTGAAGAAGCAGTGATTCCCTGGGTGTCGGGTCGCCAGGAGTGCGGCCGTTTCTACCCCGCCACCTTCTCGATACACTCCGGTCCGCAGATCTCTTCCAGCATGGTCCGAAACTCCCGGTCCGGCTTCACCCGCGCCGGCACGTCCAACAGCACCGAAAAATCGCGTGGCATCTCAAGTCGCAATCGCACTTGCGTCTCACCCGGTTTGCGCCGGAACAACTCTTCCAACGCCTGCGCCTTGTCCGCAGTCCCGTTCCGGTTCAACCACACTCGAATCGCGATGACCGCCGGCAAATCCACTCTGGCATTGTCGAGCCCTACGATCTCCTGCACCGAGATCTTCGGTGGCGCGTTTTCCTCCGGCAGCACCAGCCCACGGACCAGCACGGCCCGGTCCTCCACCACTTCCGCGGCCAGACGCTCGTAGCTCGCCGCAAACACCATCGCGGCTACTGAGCCGCTGCGATCTTCGATCGTCATCGCCACCCACGGCTTGCCCTCCCGATTGCGCTTACGCGTGATCCCCGTGAGCACCCCACAGAGCCCGACCTCGACCCCCTTTCCCAGACCCTCCAGCGTGGAACTGTCGTGCGTAGCCAGATCCGTAACCTTATCCGCGTACCGGTCGAGCGGGTGTCCCGTCACCCAGAAGCCAAGCATCTCCTTTTCAGCGGCGAGCTTCTCTTTGTCGCTCCAGTCCGGCACGATGGGCAATCGAACCTCGTGCGCGTCTTCGTGGCCCGCCGCTTCCCCGAACAGGGCCACCTGTCCGTTCTCCCGATCGCGCCATACGCGCTGCCCCGCTTCCATGGCGCCGTCCAAGGCCGCCATTTTCTGCGAGCGCGTGCCCTCCAGCGAATCCAGCGCGCCCGCCCGGACCAAGCTCTCGATCATGCGCTTGTTCAATGCCCCCAGGTCCACCTTCTCGCAGAACTGGTGCAGTGACCGGAACCGGCCGGCCTCCTGACGCGCGCGCGCGATCGCTTCCACCGCCGACTGGCCCAAATTCTTCACCGCTCCCAGCCCGAACCGAATCGCCTGCCCGTCGGGTGTGAAGCTCCAATCGCTGTGGTTCACGTCCGGCGGCAGGATCTTGATCCCCATCTCGCGGCATTCGTTGATATACTTGACCACCTTCGCCGTGTTCCCCGTTTCCGAAGTCAGCAACGCCGCCATGAAATCGACCGGATAGTGCGCTTTCAGATAGGCCGTAACGAATGCCAGGTAGGCATACGCCGCCGAATGCGACTTGTTGAAGCCGTAGCCGGCAAACTGCTCCATCAGGTCGAATATCTTCTCGATCCGCTTCTGCGGGAATCCCCGCTCCACTGCCCCCTGGAGGAACCGTTCGCGCTGCTTGGCCATCTCTTCGGCCTTTTTCTTCCCCATGGCGCGGCGCAGCAAATCGGCTTCACCCAGCGAATAGCCCGCCAGCCGGTTCGAGATCTGCATCACCTGCTCCTGGTAGACGATCACCCCATACGTCTCTTCCAGCACCTCTTTCAATTCCGGCAGATCGTATTGCACCGTGCGGCGGCCCCATTTGCGCTCGATGAAATCGTCGATCATCCCGCCCTGGATCGGTCCCGGCCGGTACAGCGCGTTCAGCGCCGTCAGGTCCTCGATACGGCTGGGCTGGTAGCGCCGCAGGATATCGCGCATGCCGTCCGATTCAAACTGGAAGACGCCGCTGGTGAATCCGTTCCCGAAAACTTCATAAGTAGCCTGATCGTCGAGCGGCAGCTCCTGCGGATCGAGCTGGACGCTATGCCGCTTCGAGATCAGCCGCAGCGCGTCTTCGATCAGCGTCAGCGTAGTCAGCCCCAGGAAATCCATCTTTAGAAGCTGCAGTTTCTCCAGGCCGTTCATATCGAACTGCGTCACGATTTCGTCGCGGTTCGTCTTGTACAGCGGCACGAGTTCTTTCAGCGGCTGGGGCGATATGACCACGCCCGCGGCGTGCACCGAGCAGTTGCGCGCCAGCCCCTCCAACCGCTGCGCCACTTGCAGGATGTCGGCCACTCTCGGGTCCTTCTTCGCCGCCTCTTCGAACCCCGGCTCCTGCTTCAACGCTTCCTCCAGCGAAATGTTGAGGACGTTGGGCACCATCTTGGTGAGCCGCTCCACGTCCGCGAATGGCATCTCCAGCACCCGCCCCACGTCTTTAATGGCCGCACGCGCGCCCAGCGTGTTGAACGTGATGATCTGCGCCACCTGCTCGCGGCCATACTTCTCGGTGACATAGTGAATCACTTCGCCGCGGCGGTTCATGCAGAAGTCGATGTCGATATCCGGCATGCTAACCCGCTCCGGATTGAGGAACCGCTCGAACAGCAGCCCGTACTGCAGCGGGTCGATGTCCGTAATCGCCATCGCATAGCCCACCAGGCTCCCCGCCGCCGACCCGCGCCCCGGACCCACCGGAATGTTCTTGGATTTCGCATAGCGTATGAAGTCCCAGACGATCAGAAAGTATCCCGAGAACTTCATTTTCTGGATCATCTGAATTTCTCGATCCAGACGTTCCCCATACTCGTGCAGGTCGTGCTTCAGTTGGCCCTTGGCTCGCATGACCTCCAGGCGCGCCCGGCGTTTCTCGAACCCTTGCCGCGCGACGTATTCGAAGTAGCTGTCCGTGCTGTGCCCTTCGGGAACATCGAATTTCGGAAACGGCTCCTTGACCTCGTCCAGGGTTACGTTGCACCGCGCGGCGATCTCCCCCGTACGGTCAACCGCATCTTCCAGTTCGCCGAACAACTCCAGCATCTCCGCCCGCGTCTTGAGATAGAAATCCGGCGTGCTCCAGCGCATTCGGTTGGGATCGCTGACAAACTTGCCGGTCTGGATGCACAGCAGCAGTTCGTGCGCTCTCGCATCTTCCTTGCGCAAATAATGCGAGTCGTTGGTCGCCACCAGCGGCAATCCCGTCTCCTGCGACAGCCGGTTCAGCTCCGGCGTGAGCCGTTTGTCCTGCTCCAAGTGGTGGTCCTGCACTTCGAGGAAGAAATTGTCGCGTCCGAAAATGTCGGAGTAGGTGTGGGCCAGCCGCCGCGCGTCCTCGTATTTATCCGACAAGATCGTTTCCGCGATGTGCCCGCGCAGGCACGCCGACAGCGCGATCAACCCCTTGGAATGCCGCGACAGCAGGTCCAGGTCGATCCGCGGCTTATAGTAGAAGCCGTCCAGGTATCCCGTGGACACCAGGTTGATCAGGTTGCGGTATCCTTCCTGGTTTTCACACAGCAGCACCAGGTGGTTGTAGCGGTCCGTATCGGACCGGATCTTGTGACCCTGCTGCGACACATACACCTCGCAGCCGATTACCGGGTGCACTCCGGCGTTCTTCGCCGCGTTATAAAACTTCACCGCGCCGAACAGATTGCCATGATCGGTCATGGCGACCGCCGGCATTTTCTGTTCGACCGTGATCTTCATCAACTGGTCGATGTCGCACGCCCCGTCGAGCAGCGAATAATCCGTGTGGCAGTGCAAATGGACAAAGGACATAAGTTCGCTCGTCCGGGGGAGGCGTGGTAGTTTCATTGTGGCATAGGCGTGTAGGCTGGAAAAGTAATCGCGAGGGTTCTGGAGCGGAGAGTCCCTGGGTTGGTTGCGCAACTGTTCTCGGGCGACCCCTATCCGGCGAACTTCAGGAGGACTTGGAGAACCACGGCACTAGCGCTTTTCCGGTCAACTCGAACTTCTATATCGGCGTCTTCCAGACGTTCAATCGCTTCCGGGAGCAAGAGCAACTGCGTTGCCGATTCTCTATGCAAAGTTTCGGGGCGGAAGGCCTCTTTGTCGAACTTTTTCCCCTGCGCCTGAACCGTCATACCCCACGTTCGAACTGCCCTTCCGACCGTGCGCCAACGGAGTTGATGCTTCGGGTCGGAACACAAATGTAGATAAAGCGTTTGGCGCGTTACGCCAAGGATCTTGGCTGCGGCGGCTACGGAGAGCCTTCTCTGGGTAATTTCCTCCCTGAGGGCGACGATGAAGCTCCGATACTCGTTGTCTGTAAAAATTTGACGTAAGGACATGTGGTGTAACCTAAAGCATAAGCCCAAACAATACTTGAAATAAAGACCAATTCGATATAACATTGACTTAGTCAATATTTGGCACTAGGATCCGTTGAAGTAGACCAGCTTTTTGGCGAATAAAAAGCGAATATAATGGGTGTAGAGTCAAGGCCGCGGTAAAATCGTCCCCAGCCAGGCAAGTGTCCCGGTTGCTTGGTTGCAGGCACCTTTTTCATCGGGAAGGGAGCGAAAATGCCGGCCAGTCTGCAAAGCCGAACTCAGTATTTGGCCCTTGCGGAGTTCTGTCAAAATGTGATTGCAGGGCTCATGGATTTTACAGATGGGACCGCTGCGGCCCCTAGTTCTTTGCTCCGGCCGAAGCTTCGCGAAGCTCTTCAATCCCTGGATGCGATCTCGTCCGGTCAACTTCACGCCTTGGCTCGTGCGGGTGCCTCCCCGTTCGGTACATTCGAACAAGTACGGACTTTGCAAGAAGTTTGGGACGACGCGGAGTTGAGGAAGGGCGCACGCTTGATCCGGCGGCTATTGGCGCCTGGTCCCGCGAGGGTCCCTAACGTGCGATCGGCGGAAGAATTGATCGAACTTTTTTCCAGGTTGCAGACTAGGGCGCTCTGGAACTTTAGACAGCCACGACAGCCCTTGCCAAAATCGTTCCGGGAGCTATGCAGAGCCCTTTAGAGGCCCTGCGGCATGAAGCGGCGTCGCTGTATAGACTTGTCGATTTCATTGCGACGCATCTTCAAGAACAGGAAAGCACCTACACATATCTGGAGTCTACGAAAAACTTCTTTGCCCACATCCGTCGGCTGGCGAAGAAAACGGAAGATGACCTTAACAAGACAGTTCAAAATGCGAAAATCAAGCCCAATCGCATTGAGAAGCTTTATCGGCCCGCTGTCACAATCTTCACCGACAAATGGACAACGCTTCACACGTTTATAAAACCGGCGACGGACGCTCACACGCTATCAATTCCCGGACCGTTAATAAGTCTCGCCGAGCAGTCTTTACAGCGCATTCCCGGTTTCGACAATTGCACTATCGTCGTGCTCCTCACGCCGGAATTAATGTACTTTCAAAACACAGTACAAGGCAGGGAAAAGCTCCCGGAGAACACAGCCCTAGTGGAAGTACCCTACTCCCAAGGGCCGAATTTCTTCACCAATCTTGTTGTCTTTCATGAAATCGCCCACTTTGTTTTTGCTAGGGCTTCAGGGCGTGCCTTCGGCCCAGGAGCCGTCATCAAGCGGCTGATTTCCAAAATAGAGGCGGTGATTGAAGGTCAGGCTGGTCTTGCGCGCAGAGAGCTTGGTGGAAAGCTTTGGGCAAGAGAGCGGATGATGGCATGGACAGAGGAAATGTTCTGCGACCTGTTCGCGCTTCGTGTGGTAGGCCCGGCCTTCTCATTTGCGATGATCGATCTTCTAAAACTTGCGGGTCTTATGAACGATCGTACCGAGATCATTTTCGCCCTCGATCACCCATCTCCGGCTTTCCGCATGAAAGAGCACAGAGCGCTACTCACGGCGGACGGTTGGTGGAAAGAGGTCCAGGAACTGGAGGCCGAGCACGTGGCGCTTATGTCACGTCTTGCGGCGATCGCCACTGAGAAGTACCGTCTGGAGATCGGAGACGCGCCCAAGCGGTCGCGACTTGTTACCGCCTTTGTTAAAGAAGTCATGCCGTCCGTCCGATCCGCAGTAAACAGCCTCACCAGGGGCTCTGCCGCGTCGGTGCAGGACTTCGTCTCAACCCGCGCACATGTCCAGAAGTGTTTGGCGAATGGGATTGTGCCCTCGGCATTGGTGAGCCGCCCGTCTCTAACTCCGACACCGTTTTCCATCATCAATGCTGCTTACTGCTCTTACTTGACCAGCCTTCCGAGCCTGATGTCTAAACTGCTCGGTCAAGATCCTCGCGTCATCGGCCACCGAAAAAACTGGACCCAGAAAATCGAAGCATGGACGCAGAAGTCTCTCGAAGACTTCGAGCTAATAAAGGGGGCGCGTGTCTGAGGCTCGGTCGGGGCGCAGGGATGTCAAGCACCAGCGATCGAACACAGGCGGAGTCTTTTCTCGAAAAGAATTGCTCGAACGACTCGCTTGCGATCCATGGGACCAAGACAGTCTTGTCGTAGCCCCCCTCCTGAACCGCAAAGACGTGCTCGATTCCGATTCGATCGACCTTCGCCTGGGCTCCCACTTTCTCCTGCCGAAAACCACTCAAAAGCCGTTCTTTTCCCCTGATGAATCGACTTCAACCTCACTCCACATGCGTGTCCATGTTCCGTTGGGCGGTTACCTCGTTGTTCCCGCACACCAAACTGTTCTCGGTTCGACCTTTGAATTCATCAAGCTGCCGTACGATGCCTCAGGGGAGATCCTCACGAAGTCATCGGTGGCCCGCACCTTTATCGTGGTTGAGACCGCTCCTTGGATTCACCCGGAATATCGTGGCTGCTTGACGTTGGAAATCGCCAACGTGTCGAACACCCCCGTTCTCCTCTATCCAGGACGGACAATCGGCCAACTCGTCCTTCTTCACGTGGCACGCCCGGATGCGCCGGGCGGTCGCCTCAAAGGTTCGTATTTTGGTCCGGTTTATCCCGAGGCGCCAACATTCCGGAATCCGGAGAAGGACCTTAGGGCAATCGGCGTTCGAGCGACCAGGATCTTGCAGGAGCATCTCGTTCCCCGGCGGCGGACAAAGCGAACCCAGTAAGAAGTCCGAGGCGATCCCGGACGCGTGTTCTAGATTCCTCCTGCTTATCCGGTTGTTTCAGCTAGCCCCTATGGGTTGCGGTCAGGCTTGGAAAGATCGGCGGCACCCCGTATGTCCTGGTAATGGGTAGGCTTGCGGCCGGCACCGAGCCCGAGCAGGGTTTGGAACGCGGCCATGGGTAGCCGCCGCCGGTTGTGGCGGAAGACGAATTTATCCAGGTAGACCTGGAGCTGATCGCGACTCACGCCGTGATAGGTCCCGATCAGCCACTGCTGCAGATTGCCAATCGATCGGTCAGCCAGAGGGACTACCGACTTGGCGCCCTTCCGCAAATCTGTCCGCAACGGCTGGGTGCGCGGCACGTGCTTGTAACCAGCGTCGTGCAATCCGGTGAAGCTCTTGAGGCCGTCGGTATACACAATTGAGCCAGACTCTACGTTTCAGGAAGGCGAGCAGAGTTGAGCTTTTGAAATCCGGGATGACCTCCATCCGGGCGCGACCGCTCCCACGGCCGCGTTTCTCCACCGCCGCCAGGACCAGCGCCGCCTTCCGACCCTTCAGTTGTCGGCTTCCCCGCAAGCCCGCCTGCGATCCTCCAACCCACGTATCATCAACCTCTACTTCGCCCCGCAGCGGCTCGCGCGTCGAATTGACCATCGCGCGCCGGAATTTATGCAGCATCATCCACGCCGTCTCGTATCGTTTCAGCCCCAGTTGACGCTGTAAGAGCAACGCGGAAACGCCGCGCTTATCGGTAGTCATCAGGTAGGCTGCCCAGAACCAAACAGTCAGGGGCGTTTTCGTATTATGCAGAATCGTCCCGGCGGTCAGCGAAACCTGGTGCCGACATCCCGAGCACTGCCAGCGCCGGAGGTTCGCCAACTCGTACGCGCGCCGGTTTCCACAGCGCGGGCAAACGAAGCCATCCGGCCAGCGGCATGCGGCCAAATACTGTTGGCACGCCTCGTCGGTGGTGAACTTCGACTGGAACTCGCGCAGTGTCTTCGGAAAAGGCGGCCGCGGCACCCCTCTACACTACCGCTTGTGGTCTGCTGAAACAACCGGATAAGCAGGAGATTCCTTGACTATCGCAGTAGATTTGCAGTATAAATTAAGCATGCCACGATACACTATTGATTTCGATAAGGAATTTGACAAAACTCTTTCTGAGTTGGTCAAAACAACAGGAGCGACAACCAAGGCTGATGTGATCCGGCGGGCTGTCGCAAGCTACAGCTACCTCAAGAATCAGCAGCGCAAGCAAAAGGACTCCAAACTCAGGATTGTGGATAAGGACGACAAGCCCCTGCAAGAGATCGTTCTGCCGTAGGAGAAACAATGCCCGATGTACAACGTATTGAGCCAGAAGACATTCTCCCAGAGAGCAGTGGCAAAGTCGAACTTTCTCCACTTCAGCGTGTCGGTGTGTATGGCGCAGTCACGGTTGGATGCGTGGGCGGAGCGGCTCTGGTCTTTCTACTCGGGCATTGGGTCTGGGTCGCCCCACATCAACCCATGATTCCCGTTGGAGCCGATGAGAGTACGGCCAAGTTATTACTCGCAAACTACAACTCCCTCCGCGAGGCAGCACAAGATGACACGTTGAAACTCCTGGATGCATTCGTGACGAAGCTTCTACTGCCGATCTTTACGAGTTTCGTCGGATATATTTTTGGCTCTCAGGCAGCCAAGGAAACCTAGGAATTTTGCCGTTGTTCGTCCGGGGGAGGTGTGGTAGGCACGGGCAGATTCGAACTGCCGACCTGTCGCTTAGGAGGCGACCGCTCTATCCATCTGAGCTACGTGCCCGCGTCTTTTCCCTATTGTACCGTTCGAGGCCTTTGCGGCCAATATCGCGGCGGTAATGCATGCCCTCAAAATGAATCTCCCGAACTCCCGCGTAGGCTCGGTCCATCGCCCCGGCCAGGTCGGCGCCCGCCGCGGTGACCCCCAGCACTCTGCCACCGGCGGTTTCCACTCCGCTGCTGCCCTGTCGCGTTCCCGCGTGGAACACTGTCGCTCCTGCCGCTTGAGCCACCTCGATTCCGTGAATGCGTTTGCCCGTCTCGTATACCCCGGGGTAGCCGCCCGAGGCGAGCACCACGCAGACGCTCGGCCCGGAGCGCCAGTCCAGTTTCACCGCATCCAGCTCTCCGACCACCGCTGCCATCAGCACCGGTGCAAAGTCGGTGGCCATCCGATGCATCAGCGGTTGCGTTTCCGGGTCCCCCAGCCGCACATTGAACTCCAGAACCTTCGGCCCTTCCGTAGTCATCATCAGCCCTACATAAAGGAACCCGGTGAAGCCGGTCGCCTCCACCGTCGGGTAGATCACGCGATCGAGCACCTCCCGCGTTTGCGCCTCGTTCAAGATCGCCGCGTCGCAGTACGCGCCCATCCCGCCCGTGTTCGGACCCCGGTCCCCGTCGAACACCGCCTTATGATCCTGCGTCGGAGCCAGCGCGACCACGTGCCTTCCATCGCAGAGCGCGATGAAGCTGACTTCTTCGCCCTTCAAGAATTCTTCGATCACCAGGCTACCTGTGAGCGTGGTCAGGGCCGCCTCTGCTTCCACGCGGTCCTGCGCGATGATAACGCCTTTGCCCGCGGCCAGTCCGTCCGCCTTGAGCACCGCCGGAAATCCGAAGCGCCCCAAGGATTTGCGCGCCTCAGCGGCATTTTCCACCGTTATAAATTCCGCGGTCGGGATTCTTCTTTGAATCAAAAAGTTCTTTGCGAAAATCTTGCTTCCTTCCAGCCGCGCCGCTCCGCGATTCGGTCCGACGATTTTCATCCCGTGCGCGCGGAATTCATCCACCACGCCGGCGACCAGCGGCACCTCCGGTCCCACCACCGTCAGGTCCGCTCCGATCGCTTCGGCAGCTTCCAACGGTGGACCGGAAACGCATGTGCCCACCTGCGCGATGCCCGGATTTCCCGGTGTGCCGTACACCTGCACGCCCGGCGATTGCGACAGTTTCCATGCCAGCGCATGCTCCCTGCCGCCACTGCCGATCACAAGAATTTTCATGGGCCGCTACAATGATAAACGAATGCAAGAGAAGTACGATGCTGTTGTGATCGGCGCTGGTCATGCCGGATGCGAGGCCGCACGGGCGTGCGCGCGCATGGGCCTCAAAACCGCTATGGTCACCATGAACCTCGACCTGATCGCGCAGATGTCCTGCAACCCCGCCATCGGCGGTATCGCCAAGGGGCACCTCGTGCGCGAGATCGATGCCTTGGGCGGCGTAATGGGCGAAGTGGCCGATGCCGTCGGAATCCAGTTCCGGCTCCTCAATACCAGCCGCGGTCCCGCCGTCTGGTCGCCCCGTGCGCAGATGGACAAAAAGATGTATCGCGCGCGCATGCGCGAGGTCCTGGAAAAGGAACCCAACCTGCGGATCAAGCAGGCAGAGATCGCCGCACTCTCGATCGACCCTTTGTCCCGCCGGGTCACTGGCGTCCACCTGCGCGATGGCAGGCAGATCCAGGCCGCCGCAGTCATCGTCACCACGGGGACTTTTCTGAATGGCTTGGCGCACGTCGGCGAGATGAAGTATAGCTGCGGGCGTAACGGCGAAGCGCCGTCTCAGTTGCTGGGCGACCAGCTTCGCACTGTCGGCCTCAACTGGACGCGGCTCAAAACGGGCACTCCCCCCCGCCTCGATGGCCGCACCATCGACTGGACCCAGTTTGAACGCCAGCCTGGCGATGCCATTCCCACCCCCTTCTCCTTTCTGACGACGCGCATCAACCGCTCCCAGGTCGAGTGCCACATCGGCTACACCACGGAGGAAACCCGCCGGATCCTGCAGGAGGCCATTCCGCGGTCTCCGCTCTACAGCGGCCAGATCGAAGGCGTTGGCCCGCGTTACTGCCCTTCCATTGAGGATAAGTTCGTCAAGTTCCCGGATAAGCCACGGCACCAGATTTTTCTCGAACCCGAAGGACTCGACACCAACGAGGTATACGTCAACGGCATGTCGACCAGCATGCCCATTGACGTGCAGAGCGCTATGGTCGCTTCCATCCCAGGGCTTGAAACCGCCGAAATGATTCGGCCGGGTTACGCCATCGAATATGATGCGATCGACCCGCGCGAACTAAATCACACTCTGGAGGTCAAATCGATCCCAGGACTCTACCTGGCCGGCCAGATCAATGGGACCTCCGGCTACGAGGAAGCCGCCTGCCAGGGCCTGATGGCCGGAATCAATGCGGCCTCCCGGCTCTCCGGAAAGGAACCCGTGGTTGTCGGCCGGATGGAAGGCTACACCGGCATCCTCATCGATGACCTCATCACTAAAGGAGCTGACGAACCCTATCGGATGTTTACCTCACGCGCAGAATTCCGCCTGCACCTGCGCATCGATAACGCCGATGAGCGCCTCACTCCCGCGGGCCGCCGGGCCGGCCTGGTAACGGAACAGCGGTGGCAGGTGTTCACGCATAAACAAAACCAGAAGGAGCGCCTCAGAGTTGCTCTCGGAAGTCATAAGAATGGCCAGTGGTTAAAGCGGCCGGAGTCTTCCATAGCCGAGATCTTCACCTGGGTGCGCGAGGTTCTCGGCGAGGAACCGGCCCAGGGCCTTCTGAGCACCGCTGAAACGGAAACCAAGTATAGCGGCTACATTGGTCAGCAGGAACGCCAGATCGAGCGCCTTAAAAACGCGGAGCGGCGTACAATCCCGGCGGAATTCGAGTTCTCTGTCATTCCGGGACTATCCCGCGAGATCCAGCAAAAGCTTTCTCGAGTTCGCCCTGGCACCCTTGGACAAGCCGCCCGGATCCCCGGCGTCACGCCTGCCGCCGTCGCGATACTGGACGTTTATCTGAGTCTCGCGCGTGTTTCCTGACCTCCTCCGGGAAAAACTGGCGGGCCTAGTGGATCTGACCCCCGAGCAGATTCAATTGCTTCAAACCCATTACGAATTGCTTAAGCGCTGGAATCGCGTCTTGAACCTTACCGCAATCGATTCGCTGGAAGAGGCAGTCGAGCGTCATTACTGCGAATCGCTCTTCTTGGCCGCCCACTTGGGGCAAGGCCCGCTCCGAATTGCCGATATCGGTTCAGGGGCTGGCTTTCCCGGTATCCCAGTTGCGGTGCTGCGCGCCGACTGCACAGTGACTCTGATCGAATCCCATGCGCGGAAAGCCGTTTTCCTTCGAGAAGCCACGCGCAAGCTGCGGAATGTCCGCGTGTTGGCGAAGCGGGCGGAGGAAGTGGCGGAGCAAGAGGGTTTTGAACGTTTCGATTGCGCTGTCTCGCGTGCCGTAAGCTATAAACATCTGGGTAGAGTGCTAAATTCGCTGGCCAAGACGGTCGATCTTTTGACTGGCGGAGAAGCACCACCAGGAGACTTGTGTTTCACGTGGAACGCTCCGGTTCCGTTGCCCTGGGGAAAGCAGCGGTTTCTAACCGTAGGTGTTTCATGTGAAACAACGTGTTAGTATGACCGCTTGAGTAGAGTTTTCGCCATCAGCAACCAAAAGGGCGGCGTCGGCAAAACGACCACCGCCATTAACCTGGCGGCCTCGCTCGCGGCCAGCGAGTTTAAAGTCCTCCTCATCGATTCCGACCCCCAAGGCAATGCAACTACGGGACTTGGCGTCACAAAGGACCCCGATAAACCCAGCCTTTACCATGTACTCCTTGGGGGTACGCCGGCAAAAGACGCCATAGTCCACACGGAATTGGAAGGCCTGAGCATCATTCCCGCGGACAAAAACCTCGTCGGCGCCAACCTCGAACTCGTCGATTTCTCAAATCGCGAGTCCCAACTCCGCGAGTGCATGGCCGGAATCCGCGAGGAATACCGCTTTATCTTGATCGATTGCCCTCCTGCCCTGGATTTGCTCACTTTGAATGCCCTGGTCGCGTCCGATGCTGTCGTCATTCCCATTCAGTGTGAATTCTTCGCCTTGGAAGGCATCTCGGAGCTAATGGATACGATCGATCGCATCCGCAACTCCTTCCAGCACTCCTTAGATGTCGAAGGCATCCTGCTCACCATGTTCGACGACCGCACCAACCTGACCCGCCAAGTCGCCGCCGATCTTAGGGAGTTTTTCGGCGACCAGGTCTTTCGAACCGTGATTCCAAGAAGCATTCGCCTGGCGGAGGCCCCCAGCTTCGGAAAGGCGATTCTCGGTTACGATCCCCGTTCCCGGGGCGCCGAAAGTTACATCAAGCTCGCCAAAGAGATACTCGACCATGAACAAACACGAAAGCACGCGAAAGGCGCTCGGTAGAGGTCTCGGGACCCTTCTCCCTACCCGCCCGCCTTCCCCTCCGCTGCCCACGCGCGAGGAGGACCCCTTACACATCCCCATCGATTCGATCGATCCCAACCCCCTGCAGCCACGCCGCAACTTTCACGCCGAACGGTTGGAAGAGCTCGCCCAATCCATCCGTTCCAACGGGATCATCCAGCCCCTGGTAGTCCGAAGGGCCGGGGAGCGGTTCCAGCTGGTCGCCGGCGAACGCCGCTGGCGCGCCGCCAAACTCGCTGGCGTGCCGCAGATCCCTGTAGTGGTTCGCGAGATCCCCGATAACCGCCTGCTGGAAATCACCCTGATCGAAAACATCCAGCGCGAAGACCTGAACCCCATCGAAACGGCAGTGGCCTTCGAGCGCATGATGCGGGAACTGACCCTCAACCCGGAGCAGGTCGGCCGCCGCACGGGCAAAGACCGTACCACCATTGTCAATTCCGTCCGCCTCCTCCAACTTCCCAGCGACCTCCAGCAACTCGTCGCCGAACGGCGCCTCTCGGCCGGGCACGCCCGCTGCTTGCTGTCTCTACCCACCGCCGAGTTGCAGCGGGAAGTCGCCGAGAGAGCGGTAGCTCAGGGTTGGTCGGTTCGCCAGATGGAGCGGACCACCCAGAAAATGGTAGAGGGCCGGAAGCCCAAACATGTCGATGAGGTTGACCTCGACCCCAATGTCAAAGCCGCCATTCAGGAACTGGAGCGCGTCTTGGGCACCAAGGTGAAGATTGTCGAAAAGGCCAAAGAAAAGGGACGCATCGAAATCGAATATTATTCGGCCGAGGACCTCGATCGTATCTACACCGTCATCGTGGGCGAGCCATAGTGTTCTGACTCCGAACTTGTTCCGCACCCATGGAGGGGTGGCTCACCCCACTCAACCGAACCGCGACGGTGAGAAAATGCCCCATGAGGTGGCAGCCCACTCAACTCAAGCGGACGAAGGCTCTGGCGCTGGCTACGCGCACGATTCGGTGAAACAACGACCGAACCGCGCCATTAGGGAGCGGCGTCTTGAGGGGAGCGCACCGCCACGCGCAGTTCCTACCGGAAACACGTGGATGTCATTGATTCTACAATGCCGCCCACTGGCGAGGAGCAACCGCGCCTGTAGGCGAACTTCTGGGTCACCACCACCACTACCCTACTACTTCAACAATTCCAGAATCTCGCCCAATTCTCTGCGGATTTCCGGTAACGGATCGGCCGCAAACAGCTCCTGTTGGGCGCGTTCCGCCGCCCGGGCCTTCGGCGCGCGTCCGGCCTGCAAAGTCTGCTTCGCCCCTTCGATCGTGAACCGTTGCTCGTACAGCAAATGCTTGATGCGGAGCAGTAGCTCCACATCCTTTCGCCGGTACAGACGATGCCCGGTTCCCGACTTCTTCGGCGTGAGTTGCGAAAACTCGGTCTCCCAATACCGCAAAACGTAAGGCTCGACCCCCAGGATCTCGCTCACCTCCCCGATCTTGAAATACAGCTTGTCGGGAATTTCGGGGGCGCCAGCTTGTACCGCAGCATCCATCATCGCCATCCGTAATCCTAACGCAGGCGATGCACAAAGTCACTCTGTGAAGACCGTCACAACATGTTGTCCGCGGGGCAATAGCAGCGTCGAAGGTCCGGCCTTGACAGGCTCCTCATCCACACCGTCTATCTGGATCCTAAGCACAAGCCGGTCCAGCACCGCGATCGCCCGCGCCGCGCTCTGATACGAAAACTCAACCGCGGCAGGATTCACCAGATGGGCTGCTTTTAACTCCCCATTGAGCCGGACCAACCGCGGCCCTTGCTGTAGCGGAGCCGCCTCCACGCTGTGGGCGCCGGCAGGCACCCAGACCGTTTCATCGTCGACCGCCGGCCAAAACTGCCCATCCACCATGGCCGGTCCCTTCCACGGCAGGCCCACGCCCGCCGCCGATTCAATCACCGTTTTCGCTCCTAATCTCTCAATTCGGCTGACTGCGGCCGAGGCCGCCGGAAGCAGCTTCAAATCCGCGGGAAGCAGCGAATTCTCGAAATACAGCGCTACCCGTGGAAAGCTCGCGGATGCCTGGTGTACCAGTTGAAATAGCTCCGTCCCGGTCTGTTGCTTCGTAGGGTAAACATTTTGGTATCGATCGACGATATTTAAATCGATCGCCAGTTTGTCGCGATGCGGCGTGATCGCCTGATACCTTTCCGCCAAGGTTCGATAACGCTGCGGGCCTAGATGCCAGATCGTAGCTGGGTCTTCGATTAAGAAGGTAAAAGTATGCCGATCGAGCAGTGGCAGCACGCGGCTGGCATCCGCCCCGATCGCATCGCGCATCCCCGCGTCAAATCGATCGTCCACGTGCGTAAGAACCAAATCGAGCTGCGGTTTTTGCCGCCGTGCCGATTCCACTACCGTGAGCCAGTCTTCCTCGATACGCCAGGCAAGATCGCTGCGAAAATCGAGGAACGTTCGTTGCGAAGCCGCGTCTTTTCGCGTGCGGAAGAGTTCCATCGGGTCGAACCCTTTGGCCGAGCGGAACTGGCTGCGCACGTCGTCGTTCATCGGGGTGAAGCGCGACGGATTGCCGATCCCTTCGAGCGACTCGAAGTACAACTCCGCCAGGTTGACGCCATCCCAATCGAAACGCTCGATCAGCCGTCGCACTCCGTCCTCAACCGCGCGGGCGCAATCGCGATTGACCAGGTTCATTAGCTTGCGCCAATCGAGCTGGGCGTCCTGCAGCACGGCCGTCTTCTCGCGGCACTCCGGATGCTCCTCCCAGAACTTCTCGCTCACGTGCGGCAGTTCCAGCCAGGCATACACCAGGATGCCCTCGCGATGGGCCGCCTCAATCAACTTGGCTAGATAGGCCTCGGCCTCGGCATTCGGCTCATAGAAATGCCACGCGGCCACATGTAGCGCCGCGATCCCCGATGCCCGCCACCGGCGCGCGAAATGATCCAAATCGACCCGCGAACGGTAAGCCGAATCGAAAAACGCCCACAAGCGCGAAGCGCGGAAGGGTGGTTCTACTCCCAGATCGCACAACGCGTCCAGCAGATAGGGAAAGCGCTCATACCCGCGCTCTCCCGGCGGAACCGCCACCCATAGCACGGCCCCTGCGCCCAGCCGCCGCCCGGCCGTCATCGGCGCGCCGCTCCAGCGCTCGCGGGCAAAGACGCGCGCGCCCTCCTGTAGTGCGAAAACCGGCAACTCCAGGCCCTGCTCCCACACAATGGCCAGTTTGGGATTGTGCACGTCCGTGAGGCTCGCTACGCGCACGTTCTCTGGGCCGCGCCGGAATCCGAACATCTCCGCCAAGGAAGACTCGCCTTCCAGGATCAGAATCGCGCCCTTATCCACGCGCGCGTTCCACTCCACCGATGCCGGCGCCCCCGAGCGGGCTACGAACACATGCGCCAGTCCCGCCGGTTTCGGCTGCAACCCGATTGACGAGAGGATATCCGGCCAGGCGCCTGGATCCTCGGAGAGTACGCTGAAATAGGGCAACTCGCCCGAGCGCAACGTGGCGGCGCACAGAGCCACGCTAACGAGTAACCGCATACCAGATCCCCATTCGCAAATCGGCGAAATTCGGCTGTGGATAGCCCCCGTGAATCAGGTACACGCCTCGCACCAAATCCACCGTTATAAACATGGATGCCGGCATAAAGCTCGTATGAACCCGCATTCCCGGGCCGGTTTCGGCGAAGTTCGCCCAGCCCTGTCTTTGCGAATCCATCGTCAGGTTGGCGTTCCAATGGAGTTGCGCGCGCAGCACCTTCGGCCCCGCTGTGTAACCCGCGCGCGTCTGCTGGTATAAAAGGAGATCGTCGCCGAAGCGGCTGATAAAAACGCCGTCGGTGGTGGAAGCGGCAAACCATCCCGGCGTTTCGCCGCCCAGCATCGCCCCAATCCCCCGCGCCATCGATACACCACCACGGTAATCGGGCAGCATGTGTCCTTTGGTATAGCTGATGGCGGAACCCGCCTCGGCCCATCCCGTTATCCCGCGCCATGGCACGGTTGCCACCCCAACCCCCACGATGAAAGAACTCTCCGACAAGGATTGCGGAGAAGTCGCACCGATCGTGACCCGCGTATCCCCCACGAACCGCACGCTCACATACGGCCGGAGTGGAATCCCCGTGCGCACGTCTGTCTTCACCTGTCCATACGAGAACAAGTCGCGCCAGCGCGTCGAGAACAAGGGGAAAAGCCAGGCCGTGGTGCGGAACCGCTGCTGCGCGGCGCGCAGGTTTTTCCACGCGCCGGCCGCCTCGGAGGCTACCCGCGGGTCGGGGCTGCGCCGCGCCAGGTCGAACCATCGCACGGCCGGCGCGTCCTGGTGGAGGACGTTATAGGTCCATCCGAGCTGCAGCATCACGTTGAAATCCCCAGGCTCGCTTTCGTGCGCGATTTGTAGATATTTGAGCGCGTCCTTCATATAACCCGCCTTGAGGCTGCGCTCCGCCATCACCTTGGCGTCCAAGGAGAGAGGCTTCGCATCGGGTCGCGATTGGAGCACTTGCGGCATACGCAGCACGGCGCGCACCCGGTTAGCCAGCTCCTCATCGGGCCCCGTCAGAACGCGCTCAAACAATGGCATTGCCCCGGCCGCGTCCCCTCGTGCTAAGAGCAGGAACCCGAGTTGCGTGGCCGAAAGGAAATCGTCCGGCGCGTTCTGGGCCAAGTATCGAAATTCCTCCACTGCTTCCGCCGGCCTTTCCATGCGCAGCAGTAAATACCCC